>Ga0207710_10000126_pt1 | contig 93101 bp, 55 predicted proteins | sample KBSS24metaG_FD_184400 | JGI IMG/M metagenome (GOLD analysis project Ga0207710, IMG submission 184400) | Switchgrass rhizosphere microbial communities from Kellogg Biological Station, Michigan, USA - KBS S2-4 metaG (SPAdes) (version 2) | ecosystem: Host-associated > Plants > Roots > Rhizosphere...
GTCAAGGGCACAGCGATTAGACACCCTGTGAACTACCGAGGACTTCCCTATTTCCCGTGGCCGGATTGACAGCGGTCGAACAACTTCCAGTCTTCGGACGGTCTACCGGCATGGACTGGCCAGTTACTCAAACGTTCCGGGCAGAACTTACTCGCCGTTCAAGCAAAGCAAGTTTGAAAATGTTCAGTCTCAGCGCATCTCCGCTGGTGCTGCTCGCCAAGGCGGCGACGCTCGCCCCGGACCTGCGCGTGGGGACCGGGATCCTGGTCCTCCCGCTGTGGGATCCGGTCCGACTGGTCGCCGACGTCTCCACCCTGGACGTGATCAGCGACGGACGGTTCGACCTCGGTATCGGCCGGGGCTACCAGCCGCACGAGTTCCACGGATTCGGGCGCGACCTGGCGGACAGCCGGGCGGTGTTCGAGGAGTCGGTCGACCTGATCGTGCGCCTGCTGACGGAGCGGGACATCACCTTCCCCGGCCGGCATCACCAGGTCAACACCGAGGTCACCGTGCTCCCACGCGCCACCCAGACGCCGCACCCCCCAATCTGGATGGCAGCGGTCACCCCCGAGTCGACCGAGTACGCGGTCCGGCGCGGTTTCCATCACCTCGGACTGGCCCTGGCCACGCCCGCGGAGCTGGCCGAACGGTGGAAGTTGATCGAGGAGCTGGCCCGGCTCGCCGGTCAGGACCTCACCGACATCGTGTACTCGGCGAACCGCTTCGTGTACTGCGGAACCGACCCGGACGCCCGTCGAGCCGCGGTCCGGGAGGTCGCCCGCCAGCTCGGTACGTCCCGGGCGCTGGCGCAGGGAGCCGTGCCCGTCCACGGCGTCGTCCCGGCGCTCGACCAGGTGGACCCGGCCGACGAGGCACTGGCCGAGGAACGACTGGTCGCGGGTGGCCCGGCGGAGGTGCTCAGGCAGTTCACCGAGCTCGCGCAGGCGGGGGTGACCTATGTCAATGCCGCTTTCCAGTACGGCGCGCTGCCCGCCAGCGAGTCGTTCGCCTCGTTGCGGCTGTTCGCCGCCGAAGTGCTCCCCCAGCTGCGCGACCAGTCCCTGCTCGGCGACCAGTCCCTGCTCGACGGGGCGACCACGCCCGTCGAGAGCACCGCGGCGGCCGCGCTGGCCGGGCCAGGCCGGGGGTGACGGCCCGCCGGTCGCAGTCCTGATCCAGACCCCGGGGACGCCACCTACGACGAAAAGGAAACCGCGATGGACTGGCCCGACATCCGACTCGTCTCGGTCGGGACCGCACTGCCCGGCCCACCGGTCGACAACGCGCGGCTGGCCAAACGGTTCGGGATGGACCACCTGTGGGAACAGTGGGTGAACGCCTTCATCGGCACCCGCACCCGCCATCTCGCGGTGGACCTCGACAGCGGCGAGGTCCGCTACTCGCTCGCCGAGCTCGCCGAGCTCGCCGGTCGGCGCGCGCTCGACGCGGCCGACCTGGCCGCCGACGACATCGACCTGATCGTGATGGGGACGGCCACCCCCGACCAGCTGATGCCAGCGACCGTCAACGTCGTCGCCGATCGGCTCGGTATCAACGACGTCCCCACCTACCAGCTCCAGTCCGGCTGCGCCGGCGCCTACCAGGCCCTGGACGTAGCGCGGCAGATGCTGCTGACCGGCCGGCACCGCAACGCGCTGGTCATCGGCGGCGACGTGATCGCAAAGCATTACGATCTCGACCTCGATCTGCGCAGTCTGCCGCCCGCCGAGATGGTCAACGTCGCCCTGTTCGGCGACGGCGCCGGGGCGGTGGTGCTGAGCACGCAGCCCCGGGCGGAGTCGACCACCCTGCGGACCGTCGTGACCCGGCTGACCGGCCTGCACCGCCCCCCGGGGCAGGTGCTCGAGTGGTTCGGCCCGGCCCAGCGCGACGCCGGCGGCACCGGGTCGCGCGAGGACTACAAGGCGATCGAGGCCGCGGTTCCGACCATGACCGTCGAGATCCTGCACGAGCTGCTGGAGGAGCTCGGCTGGGCCGACGACGAGGTCGACTACGTGCTGCCGCCGCAGCTGTCGGGCACCATGACCGCCCGCATCATGGCCCGCCTCGACGTCCCGTCCATGCACGAGATCACCTGCGTCAGTGAGACCGGCAACAACGCCAACGCCCTGCCCTTCCAGCAGCTCGAACGGGTCCTGCCCCGGCTCGAGGACGGCGACCGGGTGCTCGGGATCGCCGTCGAGTCCAGCAAATGGATCAAGGCCGGGTTCGCACTGGAAAGGGTCTGACCGTCGATGACAGTCACCGACCTGGCGCGCCAGCGCCGACACACCCTGTTCTTCCTGCGCGAGACCCGCGGGTTCGCGCCGGTGTTCCTCGACACCGAGGTGGATATGAGCCGGCTCGCGGCGCGGCGTGCCGCCGTGCGGCACTCGACGGTGACGTATGTGCTGTACGCCGCCGGCCGTGTGCTGGCCCGCCACCCGGAGGCCAACGCCGCCCTTCTCGACGGCCGCCGGCCGCGGGTCGCCCGCTACCCGGCCGTGCACGGCAAGCTGACCCTCGACAAGACCCTCGACGGCCACCGGGTCGTGCTCGCGACGGTCCTGCCGGAGATCGACCGCAAGGAGCTTGACGAGATCCAGCGGCACGTCGACCGGTTCCGCGACGGCGACCCGGCCACCATGCCCGAGTTCGCCGGGGTACGCCGGTTGCACGCGGCCGGGAGCTGGCGGCGGGCCGCCCGGGCGTTTCGCGGCGTCGTCCGGCCCCTGAACAGCCGGCCGGCGGTCTGGGGAACGGTGGCGGTCACCTCGCTCGGGCACCGGCCGGTGGACAGCTTCCACTCCGTCGGGGGCACCACCATCACGATCGGCCTCGGCCAGGTCACCGACCGGCCGGTCGTGCGCGACGGCCGGATCGTGGTGGCGCCCGTGATGCGCCTGAGCCTGGCCTTCGATCATCGGGTGATCGACGGCGCGGAGGCGGCGGACGTGCTCGCCGACCTCCGACAGGAGCTGGAGACCTTCCCGCCCGCCGACCCGCCGCCCGCCGCTGGCGGCGTCGTCCAACCGGACGGCACAGCGGTGACCGACCAGCACACAGCCAACGGTCGGGCGGTGCAGGCGACCGCCCATGGACAGGGGCGGGGAGATAGGTGAACAACGTCGACGAACTCAAGGTGCACGTCGCCGCACACGCGGCGAGCCTGGGAATTCCCGACGCCGACTACCAGGAGCTCGTCGGGCGCATCCAGCACGACGGGGTCGGTCCCACCTCCTGGGTGTACGAGTGGTCCCGGGCAGCCGAGGAGCTGGAGGCCGAGGGAGACCTGGTCCAGGCCGGTGTCTACTACAACTTCGCCCGCTTCCCGTTCGTGGACGGCAACGCCCGCCGGGACGCCCTGGAGAACTGCGTGCGCACCGTCGAGGAGTGGCGCCACGAGGTGCCGGCGGTCCAGCGCCTGGACCTGGACATCCTCGGCGGCCAGGTCGGGGCCTGGACGACCGGGCTCTACCCGGACCACGGCAGCGACCGACCGCTGCTGGTGCTGACCGGCGGGATCGTGAGCATCAAGGAGCAGTGGGTTCCGGTCCTGCTCGTCGCCCGAGAACTGGGCCTGGCCGCGGTCGTCACCGAGATGCCGGGGGTCGGGGAGAACACCCTGCGCTACACGGACGACAGCTGGCGGATGTTTCCCGCCCTTCTCGACGCGCTCGACGGGTCCGCCGACGTGTCGCGCACGTTCGCGATGGCGCTCAGCTTCAGCGGGCACCTGGCGTTGCGCTGGGCTCTTGAGGACACCCGCCTGCGCGGCCTGGTCACCGTCGGCGCGCCCGTGCGTGCCCTGTTCACCGACCGTGCCTGGCAGCGGGAGCTGCCCCCGGTGACCGTCGACACCCTCGCGCACCTGACCGGATCGAGTCCCGAACAGCTTCCCGCCCTGCTGCCCGGCTGGGCACTCACCGACGACCAACTCGCCAAGATCGACATTCCGGTGCGGTACGTGGCCAGCGCCCGGGACGAGATCATCCCGCCGGCCGACGTCGCGCTGCTGCGGGCCGGTCTGCGCGACGTCGAGGTCCTCGAACACGACGACGTCCACGGCGCGCCACGCCACGCGGCGCAGACCCGCGCGTGGATGGTCCAGGCGCTGCAGGCGCTGCTCAACGCCACCCCGTGACCGGCCCCGGCCGCCTCCCGGACCAGCAGGTCGGGGCGCGGCCGGCGGCGCCGGCCCGCCGAAGCAGCAGACGACGGTGATGCGCCCGCGACGGTGCATCGCCCACGAAGGGCTGACCGAACGATGACGACCGACCAGGGACACCGGATCCAGGACGGACCACGAGCCGAGCACACCGTCGGACCCCGCGACGACGACGCCGTTGCCGTCGTCGGTCTGGCCTGCCGGCTGCCGGGCGCGCCGGACCTCGCCGCCTTCTGGGACCTGCTGCGCGCCGGCCGCGACGCTGTCGGCGACCCGCCCCCCGACCGGTGGCCCGGTCCCGTCGAGGCGGGCGGGCCGCCGCGGCGCGGCGGCTTCCTCGACCACGTGGACACGTTCGACGCGGCGTTCTTCGACCTCTCCCCCGCCCAGGCCGCCGCGATGGACCCCCAGCAGCGGCTGACGCTGGAGCTGGGCTGGGAGGCGCTGGAGCACGCGCGTCTCGTGCCCGCCAGCCTGCGGGGCGCCAGCTGCGGGGTGTTCATCGGCGCCACCTGGAATGACTACGCGCTGCTGGTCGATCGGGCCGGCCCGGCGGCGATCTCCCGGCACACCCTGACGGGACTGAACCGCGGCGTCATCGCGAACCACCTGTCCTACGCGCTCGGGCTGCGCGGGCCCAGCATGGTGATCGATTCCGTGCAGTCCTCGGCCCTGGTGGCCGTGCACGCGGCCGTCGAGAGCGTGCGGCGGGGCGAGTCGGACCTCGCGCTCGCCGGCGGGGTGAACCTCAACCTGACGGCGAGCGGCACGACCGCGGCCGGGCAGTTCGGCGCGCTCTCCCCGGACGGCCGGTGCTTCACCTTCGACGAGCGCGCGAACGGATACGTGCGCGGCGAGGGCGGCGGCCTGGTCGTGCTGCGTCCGCTTCGGGCGGCGCTGGCCGACGGCGACACGGTCTACGCCGTCATCCGCGGCAGCGCGGTGACCAACGACGGGGCGACCGAGGGGCTCACCGTGCCCGGGGTCGACGGCCAGGCCGCCGCGCTCCGGCAGGCCTACCAACGCGCCGGGCTCGACCCGGGCCAGGCCGACTACGTGGAACTGCACGGCACCGGCACGGCGGTGGGCGACCCGGTGGAGGCCGCCGCGCTCGGCCGGGTCATCGGTGCGGCCCGCCCGGCCGGGGCACCGCTGCGGGTCGGCTCGGCGAAGACGAACGTCGGCCACCTCGAGGGCGCCGCCGGCATCGTCGGCCTGCTCAAGGTGGTGCTGAGCCTGTGGCACGGCGAGATCCCGCCGAGCCTCAACTTCACCCGCCCCAACCCCCGTATCCCGCTGGACACGCTGAACCTGCAGGTGCAGACCGAGCTCGCCGGATGGCCCGACCGGGCCGGCGCTCTCGTCGCCGGGGTCAGCTCGTTCGGCATGGGCGGGACGAACTGCCACGTCGTGCTGTCCCAGGCGCCGTCGGCGGACCACCGCCGCAGCGAGACGACCCGCCCGCCCGCGGTGGTGCCGTGGGTGGTGTCCGCCCGGGGCGGCGCAGCCCTGCAGGCGGCCGCCGGACGGCTCACCGCCCTGCTGGCAGCTCCCCCCGAGCCCGACGGCGTCAGCGGCCCGGCCGACCGCACCGACCCCGCCGACCCCGCTGGCATCGACGGCGTCGACGGCGAGCGCCGGCCGGGACCCGGGCCACGGGACCTGGTCGACATCGCCGTCGCGCTGGCCACCACACGGACCGCGTTCGCCGACCGCGCCGTCGTTCTCGGTACCGACGCCGCCGGCCTCGCGCACGGCCTCGCCGCTCTGTCCCGGGGCGAGGAGACGGCCACGGTGGTGCGGGGCAGCGTCCGCCGCAATGCCGACGGCTCCCCGGGCCGCCTCGCCGTGCTGTTCTCCGGGCAGGGCAGCCAACGGGTCGGCATGGGCCGGCACCTGCACGCCGCCTACCCGGCGTTCGCCGACGCGTTCGACGAGGCGTGCGCGCATCTCGACCCGCAGCTGGACCGACCGCTGCGCCCGCTGGTCTTCGACGGCCCGGCCGACCTGCTCGGGCAGACCCGCTACACCCAGCCTGCGCTGTTCGCGCTGGAAGTCGCCCTGTTCCGGCTCCTGCAGGCCTGGCGGGTACGCCCGGACGTGCTGATCGGGCACTCGGTGGGCGAGCTGGCGGCCGCCCAGGTCGCCGGGGTGCTGTCGCTGGCCGACGCCGCCGCGCTGGTGACGGCACGCGGCGCGCTGATGCAGGCGCTGCCGGCAGGCGGGGCAATGGCCGCGCTGGAGGCGACCGAGGACGAGATCCGCCCGCTGCTGTCCGGGCGGGTGGGGCTGGCCGCCGTGAACGGGCCGCGGGCCGTCGTCGTGTCGGGCGACCGGGAGGCGGTGGCCGCCATCGCCGCCGTCCTGCGGGAACAGGGCCGGCGGACGTCGCAGCTCGAGGTCAGCCACGCCTTCCACTCCCCGTTGATGGAGCCGATGCTGCCGGCGTTCCGGGACGTCGCGCAGAGTCTGTCCTACGCGGTGCCCACCATCCCGATCGTCTCCACCGTCACCGGGCGGCCGGTCAGCGCGGACGAGCCACTCGACGCCGGCTACTGGGTCACGCATGCCCGCGAGCCGGTCCGGTTCGATGCCGGCGTCCGTGCCCTCGGCCGGCTCGGCGTGGCCATCGGGCTGGAACTCGGCCCCGGCGGGGCGCTGACCGCGCTGGCCCGCGACGTCCTGCGCGACGCCGCCGGTGCCGACGACAGCCCGGCCACCGGTACCACGCCCCCGACCGGTGCGGACGAGCCGGTGCTGGTGGCGGCGTTGCGCCGCGGGCGGCGCGAACCCGACTCGCTGGTGTCGGCAGTGGCCACCGCCTACGCGCACGGCGTCGACGTGGACTGGTCGGCGCTGCTGCCGGGCGGGTCCGCCCGTGCCGTCGACCTGCCCACCTACCCGTTCCAGCGCCGCCGGTTCTGGATCGACGTCACCGGCCCGCGGGCCGTACCGTCCGCCGACGGGCCGGACGACACGCCCGCCCGCGGGCCGGCCGGCCCGAACGCCGCGGACTCCGCCCCGCCGGCGCAGCCCTGGATCCAGGGACTGGCCGGGCTGGGAGGGCCCGAGCAGGAGCGCCGGGTGCTGGATCTCGTCCGCACCACCGTGGCCCTCGTGCAGGGTCACGTGAGCGAGGCGGAAGTGGACGCGCGACGGACCTTCCGGGAGCTCGGCTTCGACTCGCTCGGCGCGGTCGAACTGCGCGACCGCCTGGCCCGTGCGACCGGCCTGCGCCTTGCCAGCGGTGTCACCTTCAACCACCCCACCCCGCTCGCGCTGGCCCGGCATCTGCTCGCGTTGTCCGCCGGTGCCACCGCCACCGGCAACGAACAGTCGGCGGGTCAGGCGACCGGCCCGCAGCCACCCGACGCCGACGATCCGGTCGCCATCGTCGGCATCGCCTGCCGTTACCCCGGCGACGTCGCCACGCCGGAGGACCTGTGGCGGCTCGTGGCCACCGGCACGGACGCCATCTCGGCGTTCCCGACCAACCGGGGCTGGGACGTCGACGCGCTGTTCGACCCCGATCCCGACCGAGCGGGCAGCTCCTATGCCCGCACCGGCGGGTTCCTGCACGACGCCGACCGCTTCGACGCGGCGTTCTTCGGCATCGGCCCGCGGGAGGCCGCGGCGATGGATCCGCAGCAGCGGCTGCTGCTGGAGACCTCCTGGGAGGCCGTGGAACGGGCCGGCATCGACCCGCACTCCCTGCGCGGCAGCCGCACCGGGGTCTTCGTCGGCGCCACCGCCCAGGACTACGGGCCACGGCTGCACCGGCCGGTGGGCGGGGCGGACGGCTACCTGCTCACCGGCAGCACGGCCAGCATCGTCTCCGGCCGGGTGGCCTACACCCTGGGACTGGAGGGGCCGGCGGTGACCGTGGACACCGCCTGCTCGTCGTCGCTGGTCGCCCTGCACCTCGCCGGCCAGGCGCTCCGCCTGGGCGAATGCTCGCTGGCGATCGCCGGCGGGGTCACGGTGATGGCCAACCCGGGCATGTTCGTCGAGTTCAGCCGGCAGCGCGGGCTGTCACCGGACGGCCGGTGCAAGGCCTACGCGGCGGCGGCCGACGGCACCGCCTGGGCCGAGGGAGTCGGTGTCCTGCTACTGGAACGCCTCTCGGACGCGCGTCGCCACGGGCACCCGGTGCTGGCGGTGCTACGCGGCTCGGCCATCAACCAGGACGGTGCGAGCAACGGGCTCACCGCCCCCAACGGCCCGTCGCAGGAGCGCGTCATCCGGGCCGCGCTGGCCAGTGCGGGCCTGCGGCCGACCGACGTCAGCGTCGTCGAGGGGCACGGCACCGGGACGACGCTGGGCGACCCCATCGAGGCCGAGGCGATCCTGGCCACCTACGGCCAGGACCGGGAGGGACTCGGCCCGGTCCTGCTGGGCTCGCTGAAGTCCAACGTCGGCCATACCCAGTCCGCCGCCGGTGTGGGCGGCGTCATCAAGATGGTGATGGCGCTGCGGCACGAGTCGCTTCCCGCGACGCTGCACGTCGACGCGCCCTCGCCGCACGTCGACTGGTCCTCGGGCGCGGTGCGGCTGCTCACCGAGGCGGTCGCCTGGCCCGCCGGGGACACCCCCCGCCGGGCGGGGGTGTCGTCGTTCGGAATCAGCGGCACCAATGCCCATGTGATCATCGAGGAGCCCCCCGCCGAGACGGCACCGGGACGCGGCGAGCCGGGAGCAGACCCCGTCGTGTGGGTGGTCTCGGGCCGCGACGAGACGGCGCTGCGGGCCCAGGCCCAGCAGCTGCACACGTTCCTCACCGCCGGGCCCGCGCCGGAGTCCCTCGCTGACATCGCCTTCTCCCTGGCCAGCACCCGGACCGCCCTGGACCGGCGGGCCGCGGTGACCGGCTCGGACCGGGCCACGCTGATCGACGGACTGGCAGCCCTCGCGCGGGGCGGGGAGCAGGCGAACGTCGTCGCCGGCTCCGCCCGCGCCGCGACCGCCGACCAGGGCGGGCTGACCGCCTTCCTGTTCGGCGGGCAGGGTGGGCAACGAGCCCGGATGGGCGCATCGCTGCGCCGGGCCTTCCCGGTCTTCGACGCCGCGCTGGACGAGGTCGTGACCGAACTCGACCGTCATCTGCGTCCGGACCCGGGCGGGCAGCCGGATCGACGGCCGGGCGTCGGGCCCACGCTGGCCGACGTGCTCGCCGCCGCACCGGGCTCGGCCGAGGCCGCCCTGCTCGACCGGACGGTCTACACCCAGTCTGCCCTGTTCGCGCTCGAGGTGGCACTGTTCCGGTTCCTCACGACGGTCGGAATCCACCCGGACCTCCTGGTCGGACACTCCATCGGGGAGCTCGCAGCCGCGCACGCCGCAGGGGTGCTCGACCTGGCCGACGCCGCCGCGCTGGTTGCGGCGCGCGGCCGCCTCATGCAGGCCGCCCGCCCCAACGGGGGAATGGTCGCCGTCGCGGCGACCGAGGACGAGGTGCTGGCCAGCCTCGTCGACGTGGCCGGGGAGATCGGCATCGGTGCGGTGAACGGACCGACCTCGGTGGTTGTCTCGGGTGACGCGCCGGCCGTCGAGACGGTCGCGCAGTACTGGCGCGACCGCGGCCGGCGCACCCGTCGGCTCCGCGTCAGTCACGCTTTCCACTCCCCGCACATGGACGAGGTCCTCGAGGAGTTCCACGCTGTCGCCGCCGGGCTGACCTACCATCCGCCGCGGATTCCCGTGGTCTCGACGGTCACCGGTTCCCTGGCGAGCGCCGAGGAGCTGTGCTCCGCCGACCACTGGACCCGGCAGCTTCGCGGCACCGTCCGATTCAGCGACGGCGTCCGCGAACTGCACGACCGCGGCGTCACCCGCTATCTGGAGCTCGGCCCGGACGGCACCCTGAGCGCGCTGGCGCGCGAGACGCTGGACGACGCCGCCGCCAGTGCCGCCGCCGCGGTGCTCACCCCACTGCTGCGCGCCGACCGCCCTGAGCCGGCCGCCGTGCTCGCCGCCCTGGGTGCCATGTGGACGCGGGGAGCGGCGCTGCACTGGCCGGCGCTGCTGCCCGCCGGTCGACGCGTCGACCTGCCCACCTACGCCTTCCAGCGGGAACGGTACTGGCTCGAGGGCGAGCCGGCTCCCCGCGCGGGAGGCCTTGGTCATCCGCTGCTCGAGACCCGGATCGACCTCGCCGACCGCGACGAGGTCATCCTCACCGGTCACCTCAGCCAGGCGGCGTATCCCTGGCTCGCCGACCACACGATCAACGGACAGGTGCTGCTGCCGGCCACCGCGCTACTCGACCTCGCCGCGGCGGCCGGAGCCCAGGTCGGGCAGTCCCAGGTCGAGGAGCTGACCCTCGCCTCGCCACTACCCGTGCCCGCCGACCAACCCGCGCGGCTCCAGGTGGTCATCGGCCCGCCGGCCGGGGACGGCCGCCGCCGGATCGACATCCACGCGCTCGCGCCCGAGGGCACCGACGACGCCCCGCGCTGGGTCCGCCACGCTACCGGGCTGGTCAGCACCGCCACCGCCGGGTCGGCCGACCCCGGCGTCGCCGCCTGGCCGCCGCGGGGTGCGGCAGCGGTGGACCTCGGCGACGTGTACCGCCGGCTGGCAGAGCGCGGCTACGAGTACGGCCCCGCGTTCACGGGGCTGCGGGCGCTGTGGCGCACGGGCGACATGCTGCACATCGAGGTCGCCCTGCCGGACCCGCCGGACGCGGGAACGGAGACGTTCCTGCTGCATCCAGCCCTGCTGGACGCCGTGCTGCACCCGCTGGTCCTGGAGCTCGGCGAGCGCCCCGCAACGGCCGAGGACAGCCCCACCGGGGGCGGGCGCGACGACGGCATCGCTCTGCCGTTCGCCTGGAGTGACGCAGCGCTGCCCGCTGCGCCCAGGCCGGCGGCGGCCTCGGGTCACCACGGCGGCGTGGCCGACCTCACCCCGACCGCACTACGCGCCACGGCAACGCGAACCGGCCCGGACTCCTTTGCCCTCGAGCTGTTCGCTCCCGACGGCGCCCCGCTTGCCACGATCGGTTCCCTCGTCCTGCGGCGGCTCGCCCGCAACCGGCTGGGGCGTGCCGCGGACGCGACCCGGTCCTCGCTGCATACCCTTGCCTGGACACCGCTTCCCACGGCCGCGGCATCCGCCGCCCCCACAGTTCCCACCGTCGCGGTCCTGCCGACGACGGAGCCGGAGCTCGACTGGGTCACGGCCACCGCCGGCGCCGACATCGTCCTGGTCCCGCCGCTGGCCGCCGGTGCCGCACCGGACGCTACGCCGGTGCCCGTCGCTGCCGCGGCGGCGTCGCAGCGCGCGCTGCGGCTGGTCCAGCAGTGGCTCGCGGCGCAACCGGCCGCCGCCCGCCGGTTGGTGTTCCAGACCGCGGGGGCGGTGGGGACCCGTCCGGGAGAGCCCGTCGAGGATCTCGTCAACGCCCCGATCTGGGGACTGGTGCGTACCGCGCAGTCCGAACATCCCGACCGGTTCGTGCTCGTCGACACCGGCCCGGTTCCCACCGCGACACCCCCGGACCGCCCGGCCCCGCCCGACCCGGACCTGCCCGACCCGGCCTCACCCACCCCGGAGCTGCTGGCCGACCCGGAGCTGCTGGCCGAGATCGTGCGCCGCGCCGAGCCCCAGGTCGCGGTCCGCGACGGCAGGCTGCTCGCCCCGCGCCTCGTGCGCGCCGCCGACCAGCCCGACGCCGACGCGCCGCAGGGCGACCAGACGCCCGGCCAGGCATGGGATCCCGACGGCCTGGTGCTGGTGACCGGAGGTACCAGTGGCCTCGGGGCCCTGGTCGCACGCCATCTGGTCCTCACCCACGGGGTTCGGCGCCTGCTACTGGTCAGCCGGCGCGGCAGCGTCACACCGGGGGCCGACCGGCTGGTCGCCGAGCTTGCCGAGCTCGGCGCCCGGGTGGAGGTCGCCGCCGCCGACACCGCCGACCGCGACGCCCTCGCCGCGGTGGTGACCGCCGTGCCGGCGGGACGGCTGACCGCCGTGGTCCACGCGGCCGGCGTCCTCGACGACGCGACGGTCACCGCGCTCACCCCGGCCGGCCTCAACGCGGTGCTGACGCCGAAGGTCGACGCGGCCTGGCATCTGCACGAGCTGACCGCGGACCAGCCCCTGGCCGCCTTCCTGCTGTTCTCGTCGATCTCCGGGCTCATCGGCACCGCCGGCCAGGCCAACTACGCGGCCGCCAACACCTTCCTCGATGCGCTCGCGGCCCATCGCCGGGCAACCGGCCGGCCGGCGACCGCGCTGGCCTGGGGCCTGTGGGACGCCGCGGCGGGTGGCATGGGCGCGAGCCTGCGCCCGGCGGACACCGCCCGCTGGCGCCGCGGCGGCGTCGCCGCGCTGACGCCCGAACTCGGGCTTGCGCTGCTCGACACCGCGCTGGCGCACCCCGAGGCGCTGCTCGTGCCCGCCCGGCTCACCCCCGCCACGATCGACGGGGTGGTCCCGGCCGTGCTGCGCGGGCTCGTGGCGGGCCGACGCCAGGTCGCGTCGCCAGCGGCCGGGGGCACGTTCGGCGCGGGCCGCTCCCCGGCGGCCGGCTCCGGGTCGCCGTGGCGGGAGGCGCTGGGTGCGCTGCCGGCCGGGGAACGTCCCCGGGCCGTGCTCGACCTGGTCGTCTCGACGGCCGCGCTCGTGCTCGGCCACGCGCCGGGCGTGGCACTCGACCCGGATCTTCCCTTCCGCGACCTGGGCTTCGACTCGCTCGCCGGCGTCGAGCTGCGCAACCGGCTCGGCACGGTCGCGGACCTGCGCCTGGCGGCCACCGCCGTGTTCGACCATCCGTCACCCGCGGCGCTGGCGCGCCACCTCACCGAGCTGCTGGCGGCAGCCGGTCTCCCGACGCAGGCGCGGCAGGCGGGGGCGGGGGCGACGACGGCCGCGGAGCCGGGAGCCGGCGCGACCGGTGGAGCCGACCGCGACCGTGACGACGACGAGCTGATCGCCATCGTCGGCATGGGCTGCCGTTACCCCGGCGACGTGCGCTCCCCCGCGGACCTGTGGCGGCTCGTCGCGACGGGCACGGACGCGATCAGCGGCTTCCCCGACAACCGCGGCTGGAACCTGGACGCGCTCTACCATCCCGACCCCGAGCACCTCGGGACCTCGTACACCCGCCACGGCGGCTTCCTGCACGACGCCGACCAGTTCGACCGGGAGTTCTTCGGCATCTCCCCGCGCGAGGCGCTGGCGACCGACCCCCAGCAGCGGCTGCTGCTGGAGGTCGCCTGGGAGACCTTCGAGAGCGCCGGGCTGGACCCGGCCCGGCTGCGCGGGTCCCGCACCGGGGTGTTCACCGGGGTGATGTACGACGACTACGCGGCGCGGCTGCCCACGACCCCGGACGACGTCGAGGGCTTCCTGCTCACCGGCAACACCTCCAGTGTGGTGTCGGGCCGGGTGGCCTACACCTACGGCCTGGAGGGGCCGGCCCTGACCGTCGACACCGCCTGCTCGTCGTCGCTGGTCGCCCTGCATCTGGCCGCCGCGGCGCTGCGCCGCGGTGAATGCGACCTGGCCCTGGCCGGGGGCGTGACCGTGATGGCCGGTCCCAGCACGTTCGTCGAGTTCAGCCGGCAGCGTGGGCTGTCCCCGGACGGCCGGTGCCGCTCGTTCGCCGCGGGCGCCGACGGCACCGGGTGGAGCGAGGGTGCCGGCCTCCTGCTCGTCGAACGGCTCGCGGACGCGCGTCGCCTGGGCCATCCGGTCGTGGCGGTGCTGCGCGGCTCGGCGGTGAACTCCGACGGTGCCAGCAACGGGTTGACCGCTCCCAACGGCCCGGCCCAGGAGCGGGTCATCCGTGCCGCCCTCGCCGGGGCCGGGCTGGGCCCGGACGGTGTGGATGCGGTGGAGGGGCACGGAACCGGCACCACCCTCGGCGACCCGATCGAGGCCCAGGCGGTGCTTGCGACCTACGGGCAGCGCGGGGCCGAGGACGAGCCCTGCTGGCTCGGCTCCCTGAAGTCCAACATCGGTCACTCGCAGGCGGCAGCGGGTGTCGGCGGTGTGATCAAAATGATCGAGGCGATGCGGCACGGTGAGCTGCCGCGGACCCTGCACGTCGACGAGCCGAGCGGGCACGTCGACTGGTCGGCGGGCCAGGTACGGCTGCTGACCCGGCCGGTGGCCTGGCCGCAGCCGCCGGGCCGTCCCCGCCGGGCGGCGGTGTCGTCGTTCGGGATCAGCGGCACCAACGCCCATGTGATCATCGAGGAGGCTGCCGACAGCGAGCAGGCTGCCGGTGTGGCGGCGTCGCCCACCCCGGCTGCCGGCCACGATCCCGAGGCGGATCCCGGGCCGGTGGCCTGGGTGGTCTCCGGTCACGACGACGCCGCCCTGCGGGCCCAGGCCGGGTCGCTGCGCCGGTTCGTCGCCGACCGCCGCGACACCCGCGGCGCCGACGTCGACGCCCGGGACACCGACGCCCGGGACACCGACGCCCGGGATATCGCGTATTCGTTGGGCACGACGCGGGCCCGGCTCGGACGCACGGCGGTTGTCGTGGGCACCGGCCTGGGCGAGCTTCTCGACGGGCTGCAGGTGATCGAAGACGGCGGCGACGCCCCCGGCATCGCCCGCGAGAGCTCGGCCCGCTCCGTCCGGACCGCGATCCTGTTCTCCGGGCAGGGCTCCCAGCGACCGGGCGCCGGCCAGGAGCTCTACCGGCGGGAGCCGGTCTTTCGGGCGGCGCTGGACGAGGCTGTCGGGCACCTCGACCCGCTGCTCGGCGCCGCGCTGCTCGACTCTCCCCGGCTCGGCAGCGACGGTCCGGACCTGACCGGGTTGTCGCTGCGCGACCTGCTGTTCGCCCGGGCGAGCACGCCCGCGGCCGCTCTGCTCGACCAGACGGCGTTCACCCAGCCCGCGCTGTTCGCACTGCAGACCGCGCTGTACCGGTTGGCCGAGCACCGCGGGCTGCTACCCGACTTCGTCGCCGGGCACTCCGTCGGCGAGCTCACGGCGGCGCACGTGGCCGGTGTCCTGGACCTGGCGGATGCGGCCAGGCTGGTCGTCGCCCGGGGCCGGCTGATGCAGAGCGCGCCGCACGGCGGGGTGATGATCGCCGTGGAGGCCGACGAGGAGGAGGTCCGGGCCTCCCTGGCAGGACACGAGTCGCAGCTCGCCATCGCCGCGGTGAACGGGCCCACCGCCGTCGTGATCTCCGGGGACGAGGCTGCGGCGGACGCCGTCGCAGCGCAGTGGAAGGCACGCGGGCGACGGACCCGGCGGCTGCGGGTCAGCCACGCCTTCCACTCACCGCACATGGAGCCGGTGCTCGACGAGCTACGTGCCGTCTCCGGCGGCCTGGCCTTCCACCCGCCGGCGATCCCGGTGGTGTCGAACACGACCGGGCGCCTCGCCGGGGCGGAGCAGCTCGGGTCGCCGGACTACTGGGCCCGGCATGTGCGCAGCACGGTCCGGTTCCTCGACGGCATCCGCTACCTCGCCGGGCAGGGTGTCTCCAGCTTCCTGGAGGTGGGGCCGGACGCGGTGCTCACCGCGATGGCGCAGGACTGCCTGGGCGAGAGCGCCCGGGGCGCCACCCTGGCCGCGCTGCTGCGCTCCGGACGGCCGGAGGCCGACAGTCTCGTCTCGGCGCTGGGCCGGCTGTACGCCCACGGCAGCGACCTGGACTGGACGCGGACGCTCCCGGGTGCCCGGCGGGTGGCCCTGCCGACCTATGCCTTCCAACGCGGCCGGTACTGGCTGGACGCGCCGTCGCGGCGGCCGGATCTGGCCGGTCTCGGACTGCAGGCAGCGGACCATCCGCTGCTCGGCGCGACCGTGGAGCTTCCCGACGGCGCCGGCGTGGCCCTGACCGGCGCGCTGGCCCTGCGCAGCCATCCCTGGCTGGCCGACCACGCCCTGGCCGGCACCCCGATCCTGCCCGGGGCCGCGGTGGTCGACCTGGCGCTGCGCGCCGCCGCCCAGGTGGGCCTGGACACCATCCGGGACCTGACGCTGCACAGTCCCCTGGTCCTGCCCGAACAGGGCGACATCCGGATCCAGGTAACGGTCGGCGCGCCCGGCGCCGACGGGGACCGGGCGGTCACCGTGCACTCCAGCCCGGGCGACGCCAACCCGCCGGTCTGGAGCCGTCACGCCGAGGGACATCTGGCCGCGGCCTCGGACCCGAGCGCCACGGACGGCGTCGGCCTGGCCGCGTGGCCACCCCCCGCGGCGGTTCCGGTTCCCCTGGACGACGCCTACCCCCGCCTGGCCGCGCACGGGTACGGATACGGGCCGGCCTTCCAGGGCCTGCGCGAGCTGTGGCGCGACGGTCCGGACCTGTACGCGACCGTCGAAACGGCCGCGCCGGCGGACGGCTACGGGCTGCATCCGACCTTGCTCGACGCCGCGCTGCACCCCCTTGCCTGGGACGCCGTCCCCGCCACCGCGGACGAGCCGGCGGCCGGCCGGCTGCGCGTCCCGTTCACCTGGGCGGGCGTGCGGCTGTGGGCCGCCGGTGCCACCGCGGCACGGGTGCGGCTCACGTCCACCGGGCCGGACACCGTGTCGCTGGCCGTCGCCGACGACCGTGGCGAGCCGCTGCTGACGGTGGACGCCCTGACCCTGGCCACCGTCGACCGGGACCGCTTCGGCCCCGGACCCGCGGCGAACACGCTGTTCACCCTCGCCTGGTCCGCCGCCACCAGCGCCCCGGTCACCGTCCCCGCGCGGTGGCCGGTCCTCGACCTCACCGCGTCGACGCCGACCGCGAACGCCGAGGTCGACCTCGGCGAGCGCGCACGGCAGGTCGCCCAGCGCGCGCTGCGCGGCGTCCAGGAATGGCTCGCCGGTGACCCGCCGGCGCAGGACCGGCTGGTAATCGTGACCCGCGGTGCCGTCACGACCGGCGACGGCGTCGACGGCGACGAGGACGGCCCGCGGGACCCGGGTGCCGCGGCGGCCTGGGGCCTCGTGCGCACGGCGCAGACCGAGCATCCCGACCAGTTCCTGCTCGTCGACCTCGCCGACGGTGCGTCGGCGCCGGCCGCGTTGCCCGCCGACGAGCCGCAGGTCGCGCTGCGCGCGGGCGTGGCACGGGTGCCGCGGCTGACCCGCGCCGCCCCCTCGACGGGGGTGTCACGGATCGCCCCCGACCGCGCAGCCGGGTCGGACCGCGCAGCCGCGGCCGACGGAACGGTCCTGGTCACCGGCGCGACGGGGCTACTGGGCGGGCTCGTCGCCCACCGACTGGTCACGGGACACGGCGTGCGCAGACTGGTGCTGGTGAGCCGGCGCGGGCCGGCCGCGGCCGGTGCCGAGGAGCTCGCCGCCGCCCTGACGGCGCAGGGCGCCGAGGTCATCCTGACCGCCGGTGACATCGCCGACCGGGACGCGGTGCGCACCCTGCTGACCACCACCGTTGCGGCCGGCGGGCACCGGCTCGCCGGCATCGTGCACGCCGCCGGGGTCCTGGACGACGGCATCCTGGAGTCGCTCACGACCGACCGGCTCGACGCCGTGCTCCGACCGAAGGTGGACGCGGCCTGGAACCTGCATGTCGTCGCCGAGGAACTCGGCCTCGACCCGGCGGCGTTCGTGCTGTTCTCCTCCGTGACGGGCGTGCTGGGCACGGCCGGGCAGGCCAACTACGCCGCCGCGAACGCCGCCCTCGACGCGCTGGCCGAACACCGGCGCTCCCGGGGCCTGCCCGCGGTCTCGCTGGCCTGGGGCCTGTGGGAGGGCGACGCCGGCCTGGGTGGCGGGCTCGGGCGCGCCGACCTCGCGCGGATGGCCCGCACCGGTGTCCTCCCGCTTTCCGCGGCCGAGGGGCTGGATCTGCTGGACGCCGCCTTGACCGACGAACGGGCGGTCCTCATCCCCGCCCGCATCGATCCCACCCGGCTGACCGCGGCCGGGTCCGCCCTCGCGCCGCCGCTGCGCGGGCTGGTGTCGCCCCTGCGCCACCGGGCCGCCAGCACCCCGAACGCCGCCGGACGGCCCGCCGGTGCCGGCACCGGCGACGCAGCGGCCGCGGGCGGCCTGGCGGGGCAGCTTGCCCGGCTCGCCAATGAGCAGGAGCGGCAGGACGCCGTCACCGCGCTGGTCCGGCACAGCGTCGCCACCGTGCTCGGTTACCCGGCCGGGGAGCCGGTCGACGTCGACCGGGCCTTCACCGAGCTCGGGTTCGACTCGCTGACCGCCGTCGAGCTGCGCAACCGACTGAACCTAGCCACCGGACTGGCCCTGCCCAGCACCCTGGTGTTCGACCATCCGACGCCGACGGCGCTGGCCCGGCATCTGCTGGACACGCACGCCCCGAGCCGGCCGGACGCGCAGCCGCGCGCAACGGCCGCGGCGGACCCGCGGTCCCGGGACGTGGACGACCCGGTGGTGATCGTGGGGATGGCCTGCCGCTACCCCGGCGGCGTCACCACACCCGCCGAACTGTGGAACCTGCTCATCACCGAAACCGACGCCATCACCCCCTTCCCCACCAACCGCGGCTGGCACCTCGACACCCTGCACCACCCCGACCCCGACCACCCCGGCACCACCTACACCCACCACGGCGGCTTCCTCCACAACGCCGGCGACTTCGACCCCGAATTCTTCGGCATCAGCCCCCGCGAAGCCCTCGCCATCGACCCCCAACAACGACTCCTGCTCGAAACCACCTGGGAAACCCTCGAAAACGCCGGCATCGACCCCACCACCCTCACCGGCACCCCCACCGGCGTCTACACCGGCATCATGTACGACGACTACGGCGCCCGCCTGCTCGACCGGATTCCCGACGGATTCGAGGGCTACCTCGGAACCGGCAGCGCCGGCAGCATCGCCTCCGGCCGGATCTCCTACACCCTCGGCCTGCAGGGCCCGGCGGTCACGATCGACACGGCCTGCTCCTCCTCCCTGGTCGCCGTCCACCTCGCCGCCCAGGCACTGCGCAACCGCGAGTGCGACCTCGCCCTCGCCGGCGGCGCCACCGTCATGGCCAGCCCCGCCACCTTCGTCGAGTTCGCCCGCCAGCGCGGTCTGGCCCCAGACGGCCGCTGCAAGCCGTTCGCCGCCGCCGCCGACGGCACCGCCTGGGCCGAAGGCGCCGGCATGCTGCTGCTCGAACGGCTCTCCGACGCCCGACGCCGTCGCCATCCCATCCTGGCCGTCCTGCGCGGCTCCGCCGTCAACCAGGACGGCGCCAGCAACGGGCTCACCGCCCCCAACGGTCCCGCCCAGCAACGCGTCATCCAGGCCGCCCTGACCGCCGCTGGCCTCACCCCCGCCGACGTCGACGCCGTCGAAGCCCACGGCACCGGCACCACCCTCGGCGACCCCATCGAAGCCCAGGCCATCCTGGCGACCTACGGCCGGGACCGCCCCGCCGAACGCCCCCTGCACCTGGGCTCGGTCAAATCCAACATCGGCCACACCCAGGCCGCCGCCGGCATCGCCGGCATCATCAAACTGATCAGTGGCATGGCCCATGGCCGCCTGCCGAAGACCCTGCACATCGACACCCCGACACCGCACGTCGACTGGGACACCGGTGCCGTCGCCCTGCTCACCGACTCGACCGACTGGCCCGACGCCCCCGGCCGGCCGCGGCGCGCCGCGATCTCCGGCTTCGGCATCAGCGGCACCAACGCCCACCTCATCCTCGAACAGCCACCCGTCGAGCTGGTCGAACAGCCACCTGTCGGACTCGCCAGCGTCGGACCCACCCCCGCCGGGACCGACCAGCCCGCCCGGGCAACGGCCGCGGACGCCGCCACGGCGGCCGGTCCGGATGGACCGGCCGATGACGCCACCCGGCCTTCGGACCGCACGGCGGCTTCGGCCCCCCTGCCCGTCCCGGTGCCGCTGGTGCTCTCCGCCGCGTCGGCCCGGGCGCTGCGTGCCCAGGCGAGGCGGCTGGCCGGGCTCCTCACGGCGCATCCCGAGCTCGACCTGCGCGACGTGGGACTCGCCCTGGCAACCGGCCGGGCCCGACTCGCCCACCGAGGCGCTCTGGTGGCCAGCGACCACGCCGAGGCCCTTGCGGGACTCGCCGCGCTCGCCGACAACCGGTCCGGACCCGACCTGATCCATGCGGTGGGCGGCGGCACCGGACGCACCGCCTTCCTGTTCGCCGGCCAGGGCAGCCAACGTCCCGGCATGGGCCGCGACCTGCACCGCCGGTACCCCGTCTTCGCCGAGGCCTGGGAGGACGTCGCCCGGCACCTCGATCCGCTGTTGGACCGGCCGCTTCGCGAGCTCGTCCTCGACGCGCCCGATGCCGATGCCGGAGCCGGAGCCGATGTCGAAGCCGGAGCCGGGGGCGGGGGCGAGACCGGGGCAGCCGCCGACGGCGACCCGGCGGACCCCCTGGACCTGACCGGTTTCACCCAGCCGGCGCTGTTCGCGTTCGAGGTGGCGCTGTACCGGCTGCTGGCGTCGTTCGGGCTGACTGCGGACCTGGTCGCCGGGCACTCCATCGGCGAGATCGCCGCGGCGCACGTCGCCGGCGTCCTCAGCCTTCCGGACGCCTGCACGCTGGTGGCCGCCCGGGGCCGGCTCATGCAGGCGCTGCCGGCCGGCGGAGCGATGATCTCGCTGCGGGCGCCGGAAGACGTCGTGCTGCCCCTGCTGGACGAGATCGCCGACCAGGTCGGGGTGGCCCCGCAGGCGACCGTCATCTCCGGCGCGGCGCCTGCGGTCGAGGCCGTGGCGGCCGTCCTTGCCGCCCGCGGGGTGCGAACCCGCCGGCTACGGGTCAGCCACGCCTTCCACTCACCGCTGATGCAACCGATGCTGGCCGAGTTCGGGCGCGTCGCGGCCGGACTCACCTACCACGAGCCCCACACGCCCGTCGTGTCGACGGTCACCGGGTCACCGGCGACCGTCGACGACCTGCGCAGCGCCGACTACTGGGTACGCCACGCCCGCTCGAGCGTGCGGTTCGCCGACGCCGTGAGCGTCCTGCACCGGCGAGGCGTCTCGCGATACCTGGAGGTCGGGCCGGACGCGGTGCTTGCTCCGATGGTCGACGCCGTCCTGGACGCCGAACCGGCGCAGGCGGAGGCGCACCCGGTGGCCATCCCGGTGCTGCGCCGCGACCGGCCCGAGCCGCGGGCGCTGGCCGCCGCCGTGGCCCAGGCTCACGCGCACGGTGCGGCCGTCGACTGGGCGGCGGTGTTCGCCGACCGGCCCGGTCGTCGGATCAGTCTGCCCACCTACCCCTTCGAGCAGCGCCGCTTCTGGCTGGACCCGCCGGCGCGCACCTTCGACGTCGGCTCCACCGGCCAGCGCGGGACGACCCATCCCCTGCTGGCGGCCGAGGTGGACCTGCCCGAAACCGCCGGCGTCGTGTTCACCGGTGTGGTCTCAACCCGCACGCACGGCTGGCTGGCCGACCACACCCTCGGCGGCGCCGTGCTCGTCCCCGCCACGGCGCTCGTGGAGCTCACGCTGTATGCCGGCCGCCGGGTCGGCGCCGACCAGCTCGAGGAGCTGGTGCTGGAACAGCCGGTGGTGATTCCGGATGGCGAGAGCGTGCAGCTGCGGCTGACCGTCGCCGGGCCGGACGCGGCCGGCCGGCGTGCCGTCAGCCTGCACAGCCGCCCGGAGCGCGAGGACGCCGGCGACCCGCATGGCGCCGGCGGCACGGCGGGTGTGGCCGGCGGCTGGCACCGGCATGCCGGGGGGTTCGTGCGTGGCCGGGACACCGACGCCTACCGGCACGGGCCGGACGGTGCGTCCCCGACGGCGAACGGAGCAGCGACCGCCACGACCGCCACGGCGACGACCGGGCAGTGGCCGCCGGCCGGAGCCGAACCGCTCGACCTCACCGGGCTCTACCCGGCGCTGTCGGACCGGGGCTACGGCTACGGCCCGGCGTTCCAGGGCCTCTCGGCCGCCTGGCGGCTCGGCGACGAGCGGTATGTCGAGATCACCCTTGCCCCCGACACCGACCCGACCGGGTATGCGGCTCATCCCGCGCTGCTCGACGCCGTCCTGCACGTGTTGTTGGTCGACGCGCCGCCGGCGTCCGGCCGGGTGTGGCTGCCGTTCTCCTGGAGCGGGGTGAGCGTCACCCCGACTCCGGCGACCGTTCTGCGGGCTCGGCTGAGCCCAGCGGACGCGGACGACCTGCGGATCGAGGTCACCGACCAGGCCGGTGCGCCGGTCCTCGACGTGGCGGCGCTGCGGGTGCGCGAGAGCACCCTGGACGTGCTCGCGGCGGGCGTCTCCCGGCCGCTGTACGGCCTGGTCTGGAACCCGCTGCCCTTCACCCCCGCGGACGAGCCGACGAGCTGGGCCGTCCTGGGCTCCGACACCCTGGGGCTCGCGACGGCCGTCGGGCACGCCAGCCTCGCGGACGTGCCCACCGCGGCCGTGGTGCTGGCCCCGGTCGGTGGGTGCGGCTCCCCGCCCGCGACTGCGGGCGGGGCCGGGACCGCCGACTCCGCCCACCAGCACGCCCGTCAGGCGCTCGCGGTGGTCCGGGAATGGCTCGCGCAGGACCGGTTCGAGCGCTCCCGCCTCGTCCTGGTGACCCGGGGCGCGGTCGCCGCCAGCGGCGTCGGCGATGTGCGCGATCCCGCCGCCGCGACGGTGTGGGGCCTGGTCCGTGCCGCCCAGGCCGAGCATCCCGGCCGCTTCGTCCTGCTGGACGTCGACGGGCCCCCGTCCACCGAGACGCTGGCGGGCGCGCTCGCCACCGACGAGCCGCAGCTCGCGCTGCGCGGGGGCATCGCCCTGGCACCCAGGCTGACCAGGGCCGGTCTGCGGGCAGGCACCGTCGAGGCCAGCCTGGGCGGGGACGCCCCCGAGGCGCGGGCCGGCGCACATGGGACGGTGCTGGTCACCGGAGGAACGGGCGCGCTCGGCCGCCCGGTGGTCCGCCACCTCGTGGCCGCCCACGGCGTGCGCCATCTGCTGCTGGTCAGCCGCCGCGGCGCCGCGGCGGACGGGCTCGCGGACCTCACCGACGAGCTGGCCGGACTCGGCGCCGAGGTGACGGTGGCGGCGGTGGACATCGCCGACCGCGCGGCACTGGCCGACCTGCTGGCACAGCGCCCGCTCACCGGCGTGGTGCACCTCGCCGGCGTACTGGACGACGGGGTCGTGACGGCGCTGACCCCGCCGCGGCTCGACGCGGTGCTGCGCCCGAAGGTCGACGCCGCCTGGGCGCTGCACGAGCTGACCGTCGACCAGCCGCTGTCGCTGTTCGTGCTGTTCTCCTCCATCGCCGGGGTGCTCGGCAACCCGGGCCAGGCCAACTACGCGGCGGGCAACGCGTTTCTCGACGCGCTGGCCGCCTGGCGGCGCGGGCAGGGTCTGCCGGCGACGTCCCTGGCCTGGGGGCTGTGGGGGGACGCGGCGGGGATGGGCGCCGCGCTGGGCGAGACCGAGCGCCGCCGGATGTCACGTACCGGTGTGCTCCCGTTGACCACCGAGGACGGCCTTGCCCTGCTCGACACCGCCCTGGGGCTGGACGAGGCGCTGGTGGTGCCGGCCCGGCTGGACCTGCCGGCGCTGGCCGCCCGGCCGGGCGGCGCGTTCCTGGTCCGTGGGCTGGTACGCGGACCCGCTGCCGCGCCGGCACGGACGGGCGGACACACCGCTGCCGGCCGCGCGGGCGGTGTCGGCGGGGGACCCGGCGGCGCCGATCCGGTGGGCGCGGACGACGGCCCGGCCCGGCTGGCCCGCCAGGTCGGTGGCCTGTCCCCCGCCGCCGGAACCAAGCTGGTCCACGGCCTGGTGGTGGGCGAGGTCGCCGAGGTGCTCGGGTTCTCCTCCGGTGCCGCCGTGGACGACCGGCGTGGCCTGCTGGAGCTGGGGTTGGACTCCCTGACCGCCGTCGAGCTGCGCAACCGTCTGGGAGCGATCACCGGGCTCCGGCTGCCGAGCACGCTGATCTTCGACTACCCGACGATCGGCGCGCTGACCTCCCACGTCCGCGAGCTGCTCGCGGCCCGGGGGGCACCGGAGCCGGCGGAGGCCCTCGCCGGGCTCGACGGTATCGCGCCAGCGCTTGCGGTGATCGCCGCGGACCCGCAGCAGCGCACCGTCCTCGCGGCCCGTCTGCAGGATCTGCTCGACCTGCTGCACAGCGGGACCCTGGCGACCGGCGGCGACCCGCAGGCCCGCGGCACCGAGAGCGCGGGCGGCGGCCGGACCGCAGGCGCGCGCGACGACCAGGTCCTGGCCGGCCCGGCGGCCGGCGCATCCGACGACGAGATTTTCGACTTCATCGACAAAGAGCTCGGCACTCCATGACCGGCGCGAGGGGCTGACTACGCATGGCGAACGAGGACAAGCTGCGGGAATACCTTCTGCGGGTCACGAACGACCTGCAGGAGACGCGCCGTCGGCTGCGGGAGGTGACGGACCGGGACGCCGACCCGGTGGTGATCGTGGGGATGGCCTGCCGCTACCCCGGCGGCGTCACCACACCCGCCGAACTGTGGAACCTGCTCATCACCGAAACCGACGCCATCACCCCCTTCCCCACCAACCGCGGCTGGCACCTCGACACCCTGCACCACCCCGACCCCGACCACCCCGGCACCACCTACACCCACCACGGCGGCTTCCTCCACAACGCCGGCGACTTCGACCCCGAATTCTTCGGCATCAGCCCCCGCGAAGCCCTCGCCATCGACCCCCAACAACGACTCCTGCTCGAAACCACCTGGGAAACCCTCGAAAACGCCGGCATCGACCCCACCACCCTCACCGGCACCCCCACCGGCGTCTACACCGGCATCATGTACGACGACTACGGCGCCCGCCTGCTCGACCGGATTCCCGACGGATTCGAGGGCTACCTCGGAACCGGCAGCGCCGGCAGCATCGCCTCCGGCCGGATCTCCTACACCCTCGGCCTGCAGGGCCCGGCGGTCACGATCGACACGGCCTGCTCCTCCTCCCTGGTCGCCGTCCACCTCGCCGCCCAGGCACTGCGCAACCGCGAGTGCGACCTCGCCCTCGCCGGCGGCGCCACCGTCATGGCGACGCCGAACACGTTCGTGGAGTTCGCCCGCCAGCGCGGCCTGGCCCCCGACGGCCGCTGCAAGCCGTTCGCCGCCGCCGCCGACGGCACCGCCTGGGCCGAAGGCGCCGGCATGCTGCTGCTCGAACGGCTCTCCGACGCCCGACGCGCCGGGCGGCCCGTGCTCGCCCTGCTGCGCGGCGGCGCGGTCAACCAGGACGGCCGCAGCAGCCAGCTCACCGCCCCCAACGGCCCCGCCCAACAACGCGTCATCCAGGCCGCCCTGACCGCCGCCGGCCTCACCCCCGCCGACGTCGACGCCGTCGAAGCCCACGGCACCGGCACCACCCTCGGCGACCCCATCGAAGCCCACGCCCTGCTCGCCACCTACGGCACCCACCACACCCCCGACAACCCCCTGCACCTCGGCTCCGTCAAATCCAACATCGGCCACACCCAGGCCGCCGCCGGCATCGCCGGCATCATCAAGATGGTCAGTGCCATGGCCCATGGCCGGCTGCCGAGGACCCTGCACATCGACGCCCCCACCCCGCACGTCGACTGGACCACGGGCACCCTCACCCTCACCACCGGCACCACCGACTGGCCGAGCATCGGCCGGCCGCGGCGCGCCGCCGTCTCCGCCTTCGGCATCAGTGGCACCAACGCCCACCTCATCCTCGAACAGCCACCCGTCGAACCCACCCCCACCGACGCCGCCCCGCAACCGGTGAACCTCCACGGGCCGGCCGGCCACGTCGCTGCCGCGCAGGGGGATGCCCAGGCGCCGCGCGCGTCCGCCGTGGTTCCCCTGGTGCTCTCCGGGCGCGGGGTGGACGCCCTGCGCGCACAGGCGAGTCGTCTGCAGGCCCATCTCGACCGGCGCGACGACCTGTCCCTCGCCGACGTCGGCCGGGCGCTGCTGCACCGGCGGACGGCCTTCGAGCATCGCGCCGTGGTCGTCGCCGCCGACCGGGACGAGGCGATGGCCGCACTGGCGGAGGTGGCGGAGGGAACATCGCGCCCGGCCGTCGCCGCCGACGTGGTGTTCGTGTTTCCCGGCCAGGGCTCGCAGTGGGCCGCCATGGGCCGGGAGCTGCTGGAATCCTCGGCCGTGTTCGCCCGGCGGATCGAGGCCGTGGCGCAGGCGCTCGCGCGCCATGTGGACTGGTCCCTGCCGGACCTGCTGCGCGGCACCGCGGACGCGCCGTCGCTGGACCGGGTCGACGTCGTCCAGCCGGCGCTGTTCGCCGTCATGGTCGGCCTCGCCGAGGTATGGCGGTCCTTCGGCGTCGAGCCCGCCGCGGTGGTCGGCCACTCCCAGGGCGAGATCGCGGCCGCCCACATCGCCGGCGCGCTGTCCCTCGAGGACGCCGCCCGCGTGGTGGCCCTGCGCAGCCAGGCCATCGCCCGGATCAGCGGCCACGGCGCGATGGCGTCGATTCCGCTGCCGGCCGCCGAGCTCGGCGAGCGGATCGCGGCCGCGGACGGCGCGCTGAGCATCGCCGCGATCAACGGCCCGGCCGCGACCGTCGTGTCCGGCCGCGCCCGGGCGGTGGCAGCGCTGGTCGACACGCTGGTCGCCGACGGGATCCGGGCCCGGACCATCCCGGTCGACTACGCCTCGCACTCGGCCGAGGTGGAGCAGATCCGCGACGAGCTGCGCGCTGCGCTGGCCGACGTCGCCCCGATCAGCGGCGCGGTCCCGTTCTACTCCACGGTGACCGGTGGCCGGCTGGACACCTCGAGGCTGGACGCGGACTACTGGTACCGCAACCTGCGGGCCACGGTGCGCTTCGAGGAGGCGGTCCAGGCCCTCGCCGCCGACGGCCACCGCCTGTTCGTCGAGTGCAGCCCGCATCCGGTGCTGACCTTCGGCGTGCAGGAGACGCTGGCACAGGACGGCGCGGGCCCCGACGGGCATGCGCTGGGGTCCCTGCGCCGGGACGAGGGCGGCCTGCGTCGGCTGCTCACCTCGCTCGGGGAGGCCTTCGCACACGGCGCGCCGGTCGACTGGGCGCCGGTGTTCGCGGACCGCCCGGCCCGCCCGGTCGATCTGCCCACCTATGCCTTCCAGCGCAGCCGGTACTGGCTCGACGGGCCGGACCGTCCCGCCGACGCGGCCGGCCTTGGCCTGCGCCCCGCCGGTCATCCGCTGCTCGGCGCGGCCGTGCAGGTCGCCGAGGACGGCACGGTCCTGCTGACCGGCCAGCTCACCCCGGCCACCGGCGGCTGGCTCACCGAGCACACCCTGGCGGGCACGGCGCTGCTGCCCGGCTCGGCGTTCGTGGAACTGGCGCTGCGCGCCGGCGACGAGGTCGGGCTGGACGAGATCGACGAGCTCGTCCTGGAGGCGCCGGTGCACCTTGACGCCGGCGCCGTGCAGGTCCAGGTGGTGGTCGGGCCCGGCGACGACGCCGGGCCGCGCCCCCTGAGCGTGTACACCCGGCCGGGAGACGCCGAAGCCGGTGACGCACCCTGGACCCGCCACGCCAGCGGCCGGCTCGTCGCCTCCGCACGATCCGACGGGATCGCACCCGACGGGACCTCACTTGACGGGTCCTCACCCGACGGGACCACACCGGGTGCGACCGCACTCGACCAGAACGGGCCGGACCGCGGCGGGCCCGGTGGTTCGTCCACCTGGCCGCCGGCGGACGCGGTGCCGGTGGACGTCGCCGACCTCTACCCCCGGCTCGCGGCGATCGGGGTGCAGTACGGCCCCAGCTATCACGGGCTGACCGGGCTGTGGCGGACCGATCAGGTGTTCTACGCGGAGGCCCGACTGCCCCAGGACGCGGATCCGGCCGGGTTCGGGCTGCATCCGGCGCTGTTCGACGCGGCGCTGCAGCCGCTGGCCTGGGCCGCGCTCGACGCGGACCCGTCGGCCGGTGAGAACGGGTCCGTACCGATCCGGCTGCCGTTCGTCTGGTCCGGAGTCGTCCTGTCCGCGATCGAGGCCCGCACGGTGCGGGTGGAACTGCGACCGACCGGTCCGGGCTCCGTCCAGGTCCTGCTCACCGACCCGACCGGCGCGCCGGTTGCCTCGGTGCGCTCGCTCACCCTGCGTTCCCTCGTGCCGCAACGGCTCGCGGTGCCGGCGACGTCGCCGGCACCCGTTGATCCGGCGCACCCGGTCGCGTACACGACCCCGTCGCCGGCCACACCCGGCAGCTCGGGCAGCTCGGGCACCTCGGGCACCTCGGGCACGGGGACGATCCCCACGGCGCGATCGGCCACGCGGCGACGGGTCGCGGCGGGCGACGACGCGCTCGGCGGCACCGCGGCCGAGCTGGCCCGCCAGCTGCTGGGCCTGCCGGCCCCGGCACGGCGAGCGACGCTGACCGAACTCGTGCGCGGGCAGGTCGCGGCGGTCCTCAAGCACTCCGCGCCGCACAGCCTCGGGGTCGACCGCGCCTTCCGCGATCTCGGCTTCGACTCGCTGACCGCCGTCGAGCTGCGTAACCGCCTGGGCACGGTCACCGGGCTGACGCTGCCGGCCACGCTCGTCTTCGACCATCCGACGCCGGCCGCACTCACCGGGTATCTGCTCGAGGAGATTCTCGGCAGCCCGCAGCCGAACGGGACGGCCGGTGCCGGTTCCCCCGCCACCGGTGGACGGACCGGCCGGGGCGACGGCCCGGGCGGCGACGACCCGATCGTCATCGTGGGGATGGCCTGCCGCTTCCCCGGCAACGTCCGGTCCCCCCAGGACCTGTGGGAGCTGGTGCTCGACGGGCGCGACGCGATCGGCACCTTCCCCACCAACCGGGGCTGGCCCCTCGAGGATCTCTACGATCCCGACCCGGACCGCGCCGGCACGGTCTACACCCGCGAGGGCGGCTTCCTGCACGACGCCGATCAGTTCGACGCCGCCTTCTTCGGGATCAGCCCGAGGGAGGCGCTGGCGACCGACCCGCAGCAGCGGCTGCTGTTGGAGACCGCCTGGGAGGCGATCGAACGGGCCGGCATCGACCCGCTGTCGCTGCGCGGCAGTCGGACGGGCGTGTTCGCCGGGGTCAACGTGAGCGACTACGTCTCCCGGCTGATGGCGGACCCGCCGGAGGGGTTCGAGGGCTATCTCGGCACCGGCAACGCCGCCAGTGTCGCGTCCGGGCGGGTCGCCTACGTGCTGGGGCTGGAAGGCCCGGCGCTGACGATCGACACGGCCTGCTCGTCGTCGCTGGTCGCCCTGCACCTGGCCCGCCAGGCGCTGGAACGGGGCGAGTGCGACCTGGCGCTTGCCGGCGGGGTGACGGTGATGGCGACGCCCCACCTGCTGCTCGACTTCGGCCGCCAGCGTGGACTGTCCCCGGACGGGCGTTGCCGGGCGTTCTCCGCGACCGCGGACGGCACGGGCTTCGCGGAGGGCGTCGGCCTGCTGCTCGTCGAGCGGCTCTCCGCCGCCCGGCGACTCGGTCACCGGGTGCTTGCACGGGTCCGCGGCTCCGCGGTCAACTCCGACGGCGCGAGCAACGGGCTGACGGCCCCCAACGGTCCGTCCCAACAGCGGGTCATCCGCGCGGCGCTCGCCGACGCCGGGCTGTCGGCCGCCGACGTGGACGCCGTGGAGGCCCACGGCACCGGCACCGTCCTCGGCGACCCGATCGAGGCCCAGGCGTTGCTCGCGACCTACGGGGCGGACCGGCCGGCCGAACGACCGCTACTGCTCGGCTCGCTCAAGTCCAACATCGGCCACGCCCAGGCCGCGGCCGCGGTCGGCGGCATCATCAAGATGGTCATGGCGATGCAGCACGACGTGCTCGCGCCCACCCTGCACGTCGACGTTCCGACGCCCCGGGTCGACTGGGCATCGGGAGCCGTCGAGCCGCTGGTCGCACCGACCCCGTGGCCGGTACCGGACCGGCCGCGGCGGGCCGGCGTGTCCGCGTTCGGGCTGAGCGGTACCAACGCGCACGTCATCCTGGAAAGTGTCCCCGCCTATCCGGACGACCCGGCCGGTTCGGCGGCAGGCACCGCCATTTCCCCGGAACCGGTCACGGAACCGGTCACGGAACCGGCCACGGAGCCGGCCACGGCTGCCGCGGAGGTGCCGGCGGTGCCGGTGCCCGTCTCGGCCCGCACCCCGAACGCGCTGCGCGCGCAGGCCGAGCGGCTGCGGGACCTGCTCGACGCCGAGCCGGCCGTGCGTCCCGCCGACCTTGGCCGGGCGCTGACGACCGCCCGCTCGGACTTCGACCAGCGCGCCGTCGTCGTCGCCGCCGACCGCGACGAGCTGCGCCGTGCGCTCACCGCGCTGACGCAGGGCACGCCCACGCCGGAACTCGTCACCGGCACCGCCGCCGGCACCGGATCCACGGTGGTGTTCGTCTTCCCCGGGCAGGGGTCGCAGTGGCCGGGGATGGCCCGCGACCTGCTCCGCGAGTCGCCGGAGTTCGCCCGGCACCTGCGGGCGTGCGAGCAGGCGCTGTCCGCGCACGTCGACTGGTCGCTCACCGAGGTGCTCACCTCGTCCGATGACGGGTGGCTGGCCCGGGTGGACGTCGTCCAGCCCGCCCTGTTCGCCGTGATGGTGTCCCTCGCCGGCCTGTGGCGCTCCTACGGGGTCGAGCCGGCCGCCGTCGTGGGCCACTCCCAGGGCGAGATCGCCGCCGCGCATGTCGCGGGCGCGCTCTCCCTACCGGACGCTGCCCTGATCGTGACCCGGCGGGCGAAGGCCCTGCGGTCGATCGTGGGTCGCGGCGGGATGGCCGCGGTCGCCCTGCCCGCCGCGCAGGTGCAGGGCCTGATCGCCCCGTGGGGCGACGCACTCGCCATCGCGGCCGTGAACGGACCCGCCGCGACGGTCGTGTCCGGCGAGGTGTCGGCGCTGCGGGCGTTCGTCGACGCCCGGGTCGCCGAGGACGTCCGGGCCCGGATCCTGCCGGTGGACTACGCCTCGCACTCCGGGCAGGTGGAGGCGCTGCGCGAGGAGATCGTCGCCGCGCTGACCGAGGTGACGCCACGCTCGGCGCCGGTGGCGTTCTACTCCACCCTCACCGGGCAACGGCTCGACACCGCCGGACTGGACGCCGACTACTGGTACCGCAACCTGCGCGGAACCGTCCGCTTCGCCGACACGGCCGCGGAGATGATCGCGCACGGCCACCACGTGTTCGTCGAGACCAGCGCCCACCCCGTGCTCACCATGGGCGTCCAGGAGATCCTGGACGCCGCGGCGTCGCCCACGGCCCTGGCCGTCGGCTCGCTGCGGCGCGACGAGGGCGGCCTGCGCCGGTTCCTCACCTCCCTCGCGGCCCTGCACACCCACGGAGTGCCGGTCGACCTGTCGGTGGCGTTCGAGGGTCTGGCGACCAGACATGTCGACCTGCCCACCTACCCCTTCGAGCGGCGGCGGTACTGGCTCGACCCGGCCCCCCGCGGCCTCGACCCGGCGGCCCTGGGCCTCGAGGCCGTGCGGCATCCCGTCCTGGGTGCGGTGACGCGCCCGGCGGGCAGCGACGAGCTCCTGCTGCACGGCCGGATCTCCCAGCGGGAGACTCCCTGGCTGGCCGACCACGCGGTGGGCGAGACCGTACTCGTCCCGGGCACCCTGTTCGTGGAACTGGCGCTGCGCGCCGGGCAGGCGGCCGGTACCCCCCGGCTCGACGAGCTGGTGCTGACCGCTCCGCTGCACCTGCCCGCCGCCGGCGGCCTGGACGTCCAGGTCACGGTCGGACCGGCCGACGACACGGGACGGCGCCCGGTGCGCATCCACGCCCGTCCGGACGACTCGCAGGGCTCGCAAGGGGCCTCGCGGGATTCGTCCGGGACGCAACCGACGGAGGCGGACCGCCCCTGGACGACGCACGCCACCGGCACGCTGTCGGACGCCACGCCCGACGCCGTGCCGGCCGCCACGCCCGACGCCGCCTGGCCGCCGGCGGGCGCCGTCGGGATCGCCTCCACCGACCTGTACGACCACCTGCTCCCGCTCGGGTACCGGTACGGCCCGGCGTTCCGTGGCCTGAGCGCGGCCTGGCGGCTTGGCGACGAGATTCTCGCCGAGGTCCGGCTGCCGGCCGCGGCCGGAGCGGCGGACGGGCTGGGCGCCGCGCCGGACACCGCCGGCCCGGGAGCCGCCGTCGACGGCGGCGGCTTCGGGCTGCACCCCGCGCTGCTGGACGCGGCGTTGCACGGACTGGGCCTCGGCGTGACCGACCAGGCCGGGCTGCCGTTCTCCTGGTCCGGCGTCACCGCGCACGCCCGTGGGGCGACAGCCGTGCGGGTCCGGCTGAGCCCGGTTGCGGCGAACACGGTGGGTCTCATCCTGACCGACCCGGCCGGCGCACCGGTGCTGACGGCCGAGGCGATCTCCGTGCGCCCCCTCGACGTGACCGGACCGCTGGCGGCGCCCGACGACACCCGCGATGCCCGGTTCGCGCTCACCTGGACGCCCGTCGGAGACCTGCCCGCCGATGGCCTGCCCGCCGGTGAGCTGCCTGTCGGGGCTGGGGACACGAGCCGGCCGGCCCTGACGGTCGAGACGGTCGAGACGGTCACCGGCGGTAGCACCGCCGCGGATGTGCACGCGGCCTGCGCCGCCGTTCTGGCCCGGCTGCAGACCTGGCTGGCCGACGACGGACGGACCGGGCAGCCGGCCGGGGACGGGCCGCTGGTCGTGCTCACCCGGGGAGCCGTCGCGGCGGCGCCGGGCGACGTGGTGTCCGATCCCGCAGGCGCCGCGGTCTGGGGACTCGTCCGCTCGGCGCAGGCCGAGCATCCCGGCCGGATCGTCCTGGTGGACCTGGGCCCGCCCGACCGGGCCGGCTCCGGGCGCCCGACCGACCTGCCGGCCGCCGTGGCCACGGGCGAGCCCCAGCTGGCCGTGCGCGGCGCCGCCCTGCTCGCGCCGGCCCTGGCACCGGCGCAGACACACGACGAACTGGACGCCCCGGCCGGGACGGACGCCTGGCGACTGGGCGCCACCGGCGGGGCGACGCTCGCGGATCTCGCGCTCCTGCCGGCCCCGGACACGCTCGCCGAGCTCGCCACCGGGCAGGTGCGGGTGGCGGTCCGCGCCGCCGGACTGAACTTCCGTGACGTGCTCCTAGCCCTGGGCATGTACCAGGGCGAGGCGCTCATCGGCAGCGAGGCGGCCGGGGTGGTGACGGAGGTCGGCCCGGGGGTCACCGACGTGCTGCCGGGCGACCGGGTGTTCGGGCTGTTCTCGGGCGCCGTCGGCACCCGTGCGGTGACCGACCACCGGCTGGTCGCACCGGTGCCGGCAGGCTGGTCCTTCGCGGACGCCGCGATCGTGCCGGCCGTGTGGCTGACCGTCCACCACAGCCTGATCGGCCTGGCCAGGGCCCGCCCCGGCGAACGGATCCTGGTGCATGCCGCGACCGGCGGGGTGGGGATGGCCGCGGTCCAGCTCGCCCGCCGCCTCGGGCTGGAGGTCTTCGGGACGGCCAGCCCCGGCAAGTGGGCAGCGCTGCGTGCTCTCGGGCTGGACGACGACCACATCGCGTCCTCGCGAGACCTCGACTTCGCCACCCGGTTCGCCGGGCCCACTGCGGCGGCCCCGGACGGCTCCGGCGGCGTCGACGTGGTGCTGAACTCGCTGACTGGCGAGTTCATCGACGCATCCCTGACGTTGCTGTCCCGCGGGGGCCGGTTCATCGAGCTCGGCAAGGCCGATCTACGCGACCCGGCAGCCGTGGCCGCCGCCCATCCCGGCGTCGGTTACCACTCCTTCGAGCTGATGGACATCGACCCGGACACGCTCGGCCGGATGCTGCGGGAGATCGCCGATCTGCTCGCCAGCGGCGCGGTCGCGGCCCTGCCCGCCACGGCGTGGGACGTCGGGCAGGCCCCGGCGGCGTTCCGTTTCCTCAGCCAGGCCCGCCATGTGGGCAAGGTGCTGCTGCGGATACCCGCCCCGCTCAACCCGGACGGCACGGTTCTGATCACCGGCGGCACCGGGACGCTGGGCGCCCAGGTGGCCCGGCATCTGGTGACCCGGCACGGCGTCCGCCACCTCGTCCTGGTCAGTCGACAGGGACCCATGGCCCCGGGCGCTGCGGACCTCGCCGCCGAGCTGGAGCCGCTGGGCGCCCGGGTGGTCACGGTCGCGCTGGACGTCGCCGACCGGGCGGCACTCGCCGCACTGCTCTCCGCGCTGCACGCCGACCGTCCGCTCACCGCGGTGGTACACGCGGCCGGCGCCGTCGACGACGGCGTCCTCGCGGCGGTGACGCCGCAACGCCTGGCCTCGGTGCTGCGTCCCAAGGTCGACGCCGCCTGGCATCTGCATGAACTGACCCGGGATCTCGACCTCGCCGCGTTCGTGCTGTTCTCCTCGGCCGCGGGTGTGTTCGGCGGGGCGGGCCAGGCCAGCTACGCGGCGGCCAACGCCGCGCTCGACGCGCTCGCCGAGTACCGCCGCGCGCGTGGCCTGCCGGCGACCTCGGTGGCCTGGGGGCTGTGGGCGCAGACCAGCGGCCTGACCGACCACCTCACCGCGGTGGACCGCTCCCGGCTGGCTCGCAACGGCCTGCTGGCGCTGTCCACCGAGGACGGGCTGTCCCTGTTCGACGCGGCCGTGCACCACCCGGACGCCACGATGGTGGCGACGCGGTTCGACCGAGGTGCCCTCGACCGACTGGCATCCGACGGCCAGCTCCCGACCGTGCTGCGGGGCCTGATCCGCCGCCGGCCGCAGGCGCTACCCGTGGCATCGGCCGGCTCGGCCACCTCGTCTCCCGACGGGGACCTGGCCGGCCGGCTGGCGGCCATCGCCGCCCCGGCGCGGCTGTCGGTGCTGCAGGATCTGGTGCGAGGCCAGGCGGCCACCGTCCTGGGACACGCCGCCGTGGACGAGCTGGAGCCCGACCGGGCCTTCCGCGACCTCGGCTTCGACTCCCTGACCGCGGTCGAGCTGCGCAACCGGCTGGGCAACGTGACCGGTCTGCGCCTGCCGCCGACGCTGGTCTTCGACTACCCGACGCCGACGGCCCTGGCCACCTACCTGCTCACCGAGCTCGTCCCGCCGCAGGCACCAGGGTCGGCCGCGCTGGGCGAGCTGGAGCAGCTCGAAGCCGCCCTGGCCGCACTGCCCACCGAGGACGAGGCATGGCCGCAGATCCAGAGCCGGCTGCGCCGGCTGCTCGCCGTCGGGCAGGCCGACTCCGCAACAACAGCCGGGATCGCCGTCGCCACCACCACCGACGAGATCTTCGACTTCATCGACCACGAACTGGGCCGGCTCTCCGAGCACTGAGCCGCCCCGCCACCCGCCCATGCACCGGTTCGCCGCCGCACCGGTCCTTCGTCACGCCGAGCCGCCGAGCCGCCGGGAGCTGGAAGCCGCCATGTCCGAAGACCGCAAACTCGTCGACTACCTGCGATGGGTGACGACGGATCTGAAACGAACCCGGGACCGACTTGCCGACCTGGAGTCGGCACGCGACGAGCCGATCGCCCTCGTGGGGATGGCCTGCCGTTTCCCCGGCGGGATCGCCTCCCCGGAGGATCTGTGGGGCCTGCTCGTCGCCGGCGGGGAAGCGCTCGGCCCGTTCCCCGGTGACCGCGGCTGGGATCTCAGCACGCTGTTCGACCCCGATCCCGACCAGCCAGGCGCCGTCCACACCCGCCGCGGCGGATTCCTCCACGACGCCGGCGACTTCGACGCCGAGTTCTTCGGGATACCTCCCCGCGAGGCGCGGGCGATGGACCCCCAGCACCGCCTGCTGCTGGAGACGTCCTGGGAGGCGCTCGAACGGGCCGGCATCGACCCGGTGTCGCTGCGCGAAAGCAGGACCGGGGTCTTCGCCGGCCTGATCGCCCAGGAATACCTGTCGTTCTCCGCCGGCGCCCCCCACGGGTTCGAGGGCTATCTGATGACCGGCAACGCCGCGAGTGTCGCCTCCGGCCGGATCTCCTACACCCTCGGCCTGCAGGGCCCGGCGGTCACCCTCGACACGGCCTGCTCCTCCTCCCTCGTCGCCGTCCACCTCGCCGCCCAGGCACTGCGCAACCGCGAGTGCGACCTCGCCCTCGCCGGCGGCGCCACCGTCATGGCCAGCCCCGCCACCTTCGTCGAGTTCTCCCGCCAGCGCGGCCTTGCCCCCGACGGCCGCTGCAAGTCCTTCGCCGCCGACGCCGACGGAACGGGCTTCTCCGAAGGAGCCGGGATGGTGGTGCTCGAACGGCTCTCCGATGCCCGGCGCGCCGGGCGGCCCGTGCTCGCCCTGCTGCGCGGCTCCGCCGTCAACCAGGACGGCGCCAGCAACGGACTGACCGCGCCCAACGCGCTGGCCCAGCAACGTGTCATCCAGGCCGCCCTGACCGCCGCCGGCCTCACCCCCGCCGACGTCGACGCCGTCGAAGCCCACGGCACCGGCACCACCCTCGGCGACCCCATCGAAGCCCACGCCCTGCTCGCCACCTACGGCACCCACCACACCCCCGACAACCCCCTGCACCTCGGCTCCGTCAAATCCAACATCGGCCACACCCAGGCCGCCGCCGGCATCGCCGGCATCATGAAGACCGTCCAGGCCCTCCAACACGCCCAGCTGCCCCCCACCCTGCACGCCGACACCCCCACCCCCCACGTCGACTGGACCGCGGGCACCGTCGCCCTCACCACCCGTGTCACCGCGTGGCCCACCACCGACCACCCCCGCCGCGCGGCCATCTCCAGCTTCGGTATCAGCGGCACCAACGCGCATCTCATCCTCGAACAGCCGCCCGTCGAGCCCGAGAACACAGCGCCCGAGAACACCACCACCGAGCCTTCCGGCGCCGTCCCGGTGACACCGCTGGTGCTTTCCGCCCGCAGCGCCGCCGCGCTGCGGGCCCAGGCCGCCCGCCTGCGGGACCTGCTGGCCGCCGAGGCCGGCCCCGCCCTGGCGGACATCGGGCACTCCCTGGTCACCACCCGGGCGCTGCTTCCGCACCGGGCGGTCATCGTCTCCCCCGACCGGGCCGGGGCCGACGCGGCGCTGCGCGCCGTCGCGGACGGCGTGTCCACGCATGCCGCGGCGCGCGGGCAGGCCCGCCTCACCAGGACCGCCGTGGAGTTCACCGGCCAGGGCAGCCAGCGTCCGGGCATGGGCCGCGAGCTGTACCGCGACCATCCTGTCTTCGCCGCGGCGTGGGACGCGATCGCCGAGCAGCTCGACTCCCACCTCGATCGGCCGCTACGCGAGCTCGTCCTGGACCCGGACGGCGCGGACGGGGCAGACCCGCGGCTGCTGCACCGCACCGACAACGCGCAGGCCGCCCTGTTCGCTCTGGAGGTCTCCCTCTACCGCCTGCTCGAGTCGTACGGCCTGACGCCGGACTACCTGATCGGACATTCCGTCGGGGAGGTGGTGGCCGCGCACGTCGCGGGCGTACTGAGCCTGGCCGACGCGTGCACGCTCATCGGTGTGCGTGGACGCCTGATGCGCGACGCGCCCGACGGTGGGGCCATGGTCTCGCTGAACGCACCCGAGCCGGACGTGGCCGCGGAACTGGCCGGCCTGGTCGGCGGGCCGCACGCCGCCGGCCTGCCCGCCAGCGTCTCGATCGCGGCCGTCAACGGCCCGGCGGCGACGGTCGTCTCCGGCGATGCCGAGCTGGTCCAGGAACTCGCCCGCCGCTTCCGCGCCCGCGGGGTGCGCGCGCGGCGGCTCCAGGTGAGCCATGCGTTCCACTCACCGCACCTCGACGGCGTCCTGAGTGCCTTCGAGAAGGCAGCCGGCAGACTGACCTTCGGTGCGCCCACCGTGCCGGTCGTGTCCAACGTCACCGGGCGTCTCGCGGCCGGTGACGACCTGAGGACCGCCGGCTACTGGGCGCGGCACCTGCGCGGCACGGTGCGGTTCCTGGACGGGATCCAGACCCTGGAAGCCCTGGGGGTTCGGCGGTTCGTGGAGCTCGGGCCGGACGGAACCCTCAGCGCCCTGACCGCCCGGTCCCTGCAGGCCCCGCAGGACGCGATCCAGGTACCCGTGCTGCGCGAGGGCCGGGGCGAGTCCCGCTCCTTCTTCGGCGCGCTGGGCCTGCTCCAGGTCGACGGCGCCCCGGTGAACTGGTCGCCCGCGTTCCCGTCCACCGCGCGGCGGGTGGACCTGCCGACCTATCCTTTCCAGCGCACCCGGCTGTGGATCGACGGCTCCGGGTCCCGCAGCACGCCGGCCCCGCACGGCGGTCGGCCAGGGCCGGAACCGCGCTCCGAAAACGGCGCGGGCGCGACCGCCGCAACCGCCGAGTCCACGTTCTGGCAGCGGCTCGGGCAGGAGGATCTCGGCGCCCTCGCCGCCGCACTGGACGCGGACGGCCCGGAACGCGCGGCGCTGCGCACGCTGGTCCCCGCGCTCGCGGCCTGGAGCCGCCGGGATACCTGGTTCCACCGTCCGGTCTGGCGCGCCGTGGCCGAGACTGCCCCTGAGTCCCTGGCCAAGGCACCGCCCGCACCCGCACCGACGGCGGCCGGGGCCCCGCCAGGCCCGGCCGCGGGCGGCTGGCAGGTGCTCGTGCCCGCCGGCGCCGCGTTCGACGACGTCGGCCAGGCCCTGCTCGCCGCCCTCGCGCCCGCGACGGCGACCACCCGCCCCGAGCTGGTGCGGGTGCCCACCGGCGGGACCCGCGCGCAGGTCGTCACGCAGCTTCGGGAGGCCACGGTCGCCGACTCCGACACCGTTCTGTCCCTGCTCACTCTCGACGAGGACAACGCGCTGTCTGCCACCACCGCCCTGCTGGAGGTGCTCGGCGACGCGGTCGCAAGCTCGGTGCAGGGCACGGTCTGGCTGGTCAGCAGCGGCGGCGTGGCCCTGTGGCCCGGGGACGGCATAGTCCGGCCCGCACAGGCCGCGTTGTGGGCCCTGGGCCGCCAGACGGGTCCTGCGCGCCACCGGGTCGGCCACCTCGACCTGCCGGCGGACGCGGCGGCCCTGTTGCGCACGCGGGGACCATGGCTGCGGGGACGGCTGACGGCCGTGCTCACCGGTCAGGACGACGACGAGCTCGCCGTGCGGGAGTCCGGCGTGTTCACCCGCCGGCTGGTCCGGGTCCCGCCGGTGGTCGGCGACCAGGCCACGCCCCGCTTCGCCGGCGCTGTGCTCGTCGTCGGCGCGCCGGGGCCACTGGGCACGCGCACCGCGCGCTGGTTCACCGACCGCGGGGCCGAGCAGGTGGTGTTCGCCGTCCCGGCCGACCCCGACCAGCCCGGCCAGCCCACGGCGCCCACGGCGCCCACGGCGCCCACGGCGGACCAGGATGACACCACCACGGTGTCTCCCGTCGACCTCACGGACCCCGACGCCCTGGGCGCCCTGGTCAAGGAGACGCACAGCCGGTACGGACTGACCGCCGTGGTCCACGTGGATCCGAGCCGGACCGCCGCGGTGACTTCTGGCCACCTCGACCGGCTCACCGAGGATGTCGGCCTGTCCGCCTTCGTGGTGATCTCATCGCTTTCCGCGCTCCTCGGTGACCGTCGGTCGCCCGAGGCCGGCTGGGCGCAGGCATACGCGGCCGCGGTGACGACCGCACGGCAGGCCCGTGGCCTGCCCGGAGTCTCGGTCCTGACCGGCCCCTGGCCGACGCAGGCCGATTCCGACGCAGCGGCGCCCGACGGCCTGCCGACGGGACTACGCCCGCTACGGACGGGCCTTGCCGTCCAAGCCCTCGATCTCGCGCTCGCCTCGGCCGCCGAGACCGGTCCCGGCGGCGCCGCGAGACCGGTACCGGAGGCGGTCATCGTCGCCGACATCGACTGGGAGCTGTTCGGCGCCGGGACCCCAGGCGGACTGCGCGGCCTGTTCGCGGAGATCTCGCCGGGGTCGGACGAGCCGGCCGCGGCGCCGGCCGGCCGGGCCGACGACGGAGAGGCCGGCGACGGGGGAACCGTCGATGGGGGAACCGTCGACGGCGGTGATCCACAGCGCTGGCTGCGCCAGCTGGGAGCGGCGGCCCCGGCCGACCAGGAGCGACTGCTGCTCGCCGTCCTGCGCACCCACATCGCCGACGTGCTCGGCCACGACTCGGTGGAGGTGGTCGAGCCGGACCACGACCTGGTCGAGGCCGGCTTCTCCTCCTTCACCTCGCTGGAACTGACCACCCGCCTCAAGGAGCAGGTGGGTATCCATCTGCCGCCGGCCGCGGTCTTCGACCATCCGACACCGGCCGGACTCGCCCGGTACCTGCGGACCGAACTGGCCGCCGGGCCGGCGTTGGTGCAGCCGAGCCCCTGACCGGGTCACCGGCCGGTCGGCGGCACAGCAGACGGCGCCGGGGCGGATGCGGAAAGTTCGCATCCGCCCCGGCGCCGCGGGGTTTCTGGTTACCGCCGGTAGAGCACGATGTTGGACAGGTATTCCTTGTGCGGGACGATCGGCCGGAACTGCCGGAAGCCGACCGCGCCGCGGAACGGCCCGGCGATCCCCACCGCCTGGATGGTCGCCTGCTCACCGTTGGTCAGCCGGGAGTCGTCGACGAGCCCGCCGGTGCGGATCACGTTTCCGTCCGCCAGGGTGATCTTCTCGGAGAAGTAGGCGACGAAGGCACCGTCCGGACGCTGGTGCAGCATCTGGCCGTAGCCCTCGGTGTGGCCGACCACCCTGCCGTCGGGGCCGACCAGCTCGTAGGCGACCTGGGCGGCATCGTTGAGGGTCGGGTTCTCCCCGTTCGGGTCGTCGTTGTTCGACTCGTACGCGAGCACCTTCTCCGCCAGGTCGAACAGCAGCAGCGAGTTCGTCGGCTTGCCGACGGTGCTTGTCTCCTTCGGCGGCGCCAGCGGCGGGACTGCCAGGTTCGCCAGCGCCCAGGACCTCAGGGGGGTGTACACCCGGGCGAACGGCGGCCGGGACAGGAGTGCGGGCATGACGGTTCTCCTTGCTGCGGCGACGGATGGACATAGATCCGTCTCCGACAGTAAGAAGCACCGCTGAACCCAACCTTGAGCGGAACCCCGGCCCCGGCCGCGCGCCGGTCCTGACCCGGGTCAGGTCAGGTCAGGTCTGGGTCGGGTCGCTCAGCCGACGGCAGAGGCGCGCGGCGAGGCGGCCGACGGGCGGATCTGGGCCGCCCGGGAGCGGCGCCGGGGCGCGAAGGCCCGCAGGAAGGTCCGCACACCGGCGTCAACCGCCGCGGCGAGAGCGTCCCGCCCGATGGGCCGGGTCCCCAGCGCACTCATCGAGGGCAGGTCGCCGGCGATGAGCGCCATGAAGTGGGAGGCGGCGACCTCGGGGTCCTCGATCTCGAGCAGCCCGCGGGTGGCCAGCCGAGCGAGCCAGCCGGCGAGCGCGTTACGCACCGGCAGACCGCCAAGCCCGACGATCTCGTCGTACAGATCAGGCATCCGGGCCGCCTCGGCGTACAGCAGCCGCTGCAGCGTCCACCCCTCGTCGCTGAGCTGACAGTCCAGCACCAGGTAGGCGACCTGGGTGAGCTGCTCGGCGATGTCAGGCCGACCGGCCGGGTCGTCCGCCGCCCCGAACAGCGCATCGAACGCACCGATGATCTTGGAGGCCGAGAGGCGGGCGCCGTCCCGCATCACGGTGCGAAACAGCGCCTCCTTGTCGTCGAAGTGGTTGTAGACCGTTGGCTTCGACACCCCCGCCAGCGACGCGATCCGGTCGATGCCGGCGGCCGGGTAGCCGTCCTGCACAAACACGCGCATCGCCGCATCGAGGATCGCCTCCCGCTTGGCGACCCGCCCACGCGGTGTTGGGTGGTGCTCGATGCCGGCCATGGCGCGATCGTACCTCGATCACTGGCGATCCTGGAAAAGAAAACCAAACCGAGATGTTCAATTTTCCACGACGGACGGTGTATGTTCGGGTCGGTCTCGCGAATGATCAGATGGCGGCTCGGGCGGCCCGACCGCCGCGCGAGCGGCCCAGGCCGCTGATCCCGGTCTCTCCGCCGGCCGCCGCGTTTCGCGGGGCCAAGTCCGAGGGGACGGGCCCGGCCGCGAGCCATCGGTCCCTGACGACGTCACACGGCAAGGAGATGCGGATGACCACCGACGCTGACGCGCCCGGCACGGGCGCGAGCAGCACCGACACGGCTCCCGGGAGACGGCGCCCGGCCGTGCCGGACCAACCGCACGAGCAGCGAGAACAGCAGCCCGTCGGCGACACCTCGGCCGCCGGGGGCACCCCCCGGCCCACCGCGCTCGGTCTAGTCCTTGCGGCCATCGTGGGCGCCGAGTTCATCCTCCAGCTCGACGGCACGATCATGGCCGTCGCCCTGCCCGACGTGCAGAACGCGCTGGACCTGTCCACCGGCTCGCTGTCCTGGGTGGTAAACGGCTTCCTGCTGGCCTTCGGCGGCCTGCTGCTGTTCGGCGGCCGGCTGGGCGACGTGCTCGGCTACCGCACCACCTTCCTGGCCGGTCTGACCCTGCTGTTCGGCGGCTCGCTGCTGGCCGGGCTCTCCCAGAGCTTCGGCGTGCTGCTGGCCGGGCGGGTCGTGCAGGGCTCCGGCGCGGCCCTGGCCGGGCCGGCAGGCCTGGCCCTGCTGGCGATCACCTTCGCCGGGGCCCGTCAGCAGAAGGCGTTCGCGATCTACTCCACGGTCACGGGCCTGGCGGCGTCCGCCGGCATGATCCTCGGAGGTATTCTCACCGACCTGGCCAGCTGGCGGTGGACCCTGCTCATCAACGCGCCGATCAGCCTGCTCATCGGCCTGCTCGCGCTGCGCACGATCCCCGCGCCCCCCCGCAGCGGGCAGCGCCAGTCGCTGGACCTGCCCGGGGCCGCGCTCTCCGTGGTGGGGATGACCGCGCTGGTCTACGGCTTCGTCCGGGCCGCCGACGCCGGCTGGAGCGACACCGCCGCGATCGCGGGTCTTGCCGGTGGCGTCGTCGTCCTGGCCATCTTCGTCGTCCGGGAGTCACTGGCCGCCTCGCCGCTGTTGCCATTGCGGGTACTCACCCACCGCAACCGCGCCGGCGCGTTCGTCGACCTGCTGCTGATGGCGTTCACCCTGACCAGCTTCCTGTTCTTCCTGACCCAGTACCTGCAGCGCGTCCTCGACCTCAAGCCGCTGGTCACCGGGCTCGCCTTCCTGCCGTTCGGCGTGGCGCTCCTGATCACCGCCCGGTTCGTACCCCAGATCCTCACCAAGGTGAACCCGAAGGCACTCGCCATCATCGGCTTCGTCGTCATGGGCCTGTCGATGCTCTGGCTCACCCAGCTCGACAACGACAGCGGGTATGCCACCGACATCCTGGCACCGATCATCCTGCTCGGCGCCAGCGCCGGCGCCGCGATCGTGCCACTGAACCTCATCGTGCTGGGCGAGACAGCACCCGAGGAGATCGGCATCACCTCCGCCGTGCTCCAGTCCGCCCTGTCGGTCGGCGGCTCCCTCGGCCTCGCGGTGCTGCTCACCCTGTTCACCCGTGGCGACGACGTCGCCCAGGGCGTCAGCTACGCCTTCCGGGGCGGCGTCGGCATCGCCGCGGCCGCCGCGCTGATCGGGCTGGTGGTCTGGTACCTCCCCGGCCGCAAGACCGCACCCGCCACGGCCTGACCAGGGCAGTGACACGGGCCGGCGGGCCCTGCCCCGTCCGCCGGCCCGGCTGCCGCTCCGGAGTTAGCGCAGCTTTAGTACCGCCGGGAAGCATCTGCTCCACCGGACCGTCCCGCGCGGATCGCCGCCGGGGGTCTCCCACGAAGTGGATACAGCCCAGGAGGGACAACGGTGGTTACCCCTGCCGGGATCCGAGGGCCACAGCCGAATCCGAACGCTGCGACAACCCCCGATCTGCTCACCCTGCACCACACCGGTCAGCTCGTCCGGCACTACCCGGCAGTCCGCGGGCTGCTGGCCGACCTGTCCGGCGAGCAGCTCACCCGCGCCGGCCGGCTGCTCGCCCGGCTCGACCCGGACGAGATCCTCACCAGTCATCCCGACACTCCCACGCTGACGGTCGCCGTGGTCGGCCACGGCACCCTCGGCGGGCTGGTCGCACCCCTGACCGCGCAGCTCGCCCGGCACGGGATCCTCGCCCGCGTCCGGCTCGGGGACTTCGACAGCTACGTTCCCGACCTCGCCGATCCCGCCAGTGCGCTCTACGCGGCGCGGCCCGACCTCGTGCTCTGCGTCCTGGACCCGGAGGTGATCTGGGACGAGGTGCCCGTCCCCTGGCGGCCGGCGGACGTGGAGCAGGTCTGGGCGGAGAAGCTCGCCCTGCTCGAGAGCCTCGTCCGCCAGTTCGAAGGCGCCGGGCACGGAACCCTGGTGCTCAACACCATCCCGCTGCCACGCCTGTATCCGGCGCAGCTGATCGACCATGCCTCCCGCGCCCGGCTCGCCGCGCTCTGGCGGGAGGCGAACGCCCGGCTGCTGCGCCTCGGCGAGCATCATCCGGCCCTCGTCGTCCTCGACGTCGACCCGTTGCTGGGTGAGGGGCTGCCGGTCCGCGACAGCCGGATGAGCGTCTACGCGAAGGCACACCTGTCCGCCGGTCTACTCGACGCGTACGCCACCGAGATCGGCCCACTCGCCTGCGCCCTGATTGGGCGGATCCGCAAGGTGCTCGCCCTCGATCTGGACGGCACGCTGTGGGGAGGCATCCTCGGCGACGACGGAGCGGAGGGCATCGACGTCGGGCCCGGGTTCCGCCGGTTCCAGCAGGTCCTGCGCCAGCTCGGCGCGCAGGGGGTACTGCTCGCCGCCGTCAGCAAGAACGACGTCGAACCGGTCCGTGGCGTCCTCACCGACCATCCGGACATGGTGCTGCGGGAAAGCGACCTTGTCCGCGTGATCGCCAACTGGCATCCCAAGCACGAGAACCTGCGCCATCTCGCCGCGGATCTGAATCTCGGTGTCGACAGCATCGTGTTCGTCGACGACAGCCCGTACGAACGCGGGCTCGTCCGGCACGAGGAGCCTCACGTCGCGGTCGTCGCCCTGGACGAGGAACCCGCCCGCCACGTCGAGGCGCTGCTCGCCGACGGCTGGTTCGACGTCCGGCTGCTGACCGACGAGGACGCCGAACGCCCGGCCCGATACCGGGCGGAGGCCGAACGCCGCGACTTCCTGCACAGCTTCGACTCGTTGGAGGGCTACCTGCGCGAACTCGGCGTCCAGGTGCTGCTCGAGCCGGCCGCGCAGGCGCAGATTCCCCGGATCGCGCAGATCACCCTGCGCACCAACCAGTTCAACCTGACCGGGGAGCGGCTGCAGCCGGCGGCCGTCGCCGCGCTCGCGCAGGATCCGAACGCCCTGGTGCTGGGCATCCGCGCCGCCGACCGGTTCGGAGACAACGGTCTGTCCGGCGCGGTCCTGGCACACCGGGCGGACGGCGCCATCCACATCGACAACTTCCTGCTCAGCTGTCGGGTGTTCGCCCGTGGCATCGAACAGGCCTGCCTGTCGGCGGTGCTGCGGCACGCCCGTGACACGGGCGCCGACGCCGTCCTCGCCCGTTATCGCGAAACACCCAAGAACGGCAAGGTCCGCGACTTCTACCCACGGTCGGGCTTCGTCCCTGTCGACGCGCCCGCGGCGGCGGGCCTGGTGTTCCGCCACGACCTCGCCGAGATTCCGGCAGTCCCCGCCCACGTCAGGCTGACCGCGCAGTTCGCCGGCGACACCGCGCCGGTTCCCGCAGACACCGCGCGGGTCCGCGCGGGAGAGGAGAAGGCATGAACAGTGTCGACGACCTGGTGACCATCGTGCGCGACGAGATCGGTCTGCCGATCACGCCGGCGGACGCCGGGCTTCCCCTGGCGGAGCTGATCGGCTGGGACTCGGTGCACCTGCTCGCGCTCTGCGTGATCCTCGAACGCGAGACCGCGCAGACCATCTCGCTGCCCGCCGTTCTGGAGGCCGAGACGCTGCAGGCGATCTACGAGGTAGCTGTCGGTGCGGGGATCCACTGACGGTGGGCCGGAGAAGCGAAGCGGTGTCGTCATCGGAGCCGCGTGGACGTGAGCTGCACCTGAGCGTGCATCCGGTGGCGGCGGGCTTCCATCCGGGGGCCTGGCGGTGGCCGGGCGCCGATCCGCAGGCGTTCGCGCGGATCGAGGGGTATCTCGAGGTCGCGAAGGTGGCCGAACGCGGGCGGCTCGACTCGATCTTTCTCGCGGACGTTCCGGGTGTGCACGCCGACATCGACGACTATCCGCTTCTCAACGGCCTCGAGCCGACGTTGATCCTCACCGCGATGGCCGTGGTCACCGAGCGGATCGGGCTGGTTGGCACCGCGTCCACCACCTACAACGAGCCGTTCAACATCGCCCGCCGGTTCCAGGCCCTGGACCTGATCAGCCACGGCCGGGCCGGCTGGAACGCCGTCACCACCTCGGGCCCGCGCGTGGCGCGGAACTTCGTCGCGGACGAGCCGAGCACCCCGCAGCGGTATGCCCGGGCGGAGGAGTTCGTGGCCGTGGTGCTCGACCTGTGGCACAGCTGGGCGCCGGACGCCCTGGTCACCGACGTGGAGTCCGGCCGCTATGCTGACATGGATCTGATCCGTCCCATCGACCACCACGGGGAGTTCTTCAGCGTGCGGGGGCCGCTCAGCCTGCCCCCTTCCGAGCAGAGCCACCCGGTGATCTACCACGCCGGGGTGTCCGACAACGTACGTACCCTCACCGCCCGGACCGGCGAGGCGATGTTCACCGCGGTGGTTGACCCCGACGCGGCCCGCGCCGAGCTGGACATCGTCCGCACCCGGGCCGCCCGCTTCGGCCGCCCCCGGGACGCGGTGCGATTTCTGCCGGGTCTCGTCACCTCGGTCGGCGGCACCGAACAGGAGGCGCTGGCCCGGCGCCAGCAGCTCGACGAGCTGGCGGATCCGCGCGGCTCGCTGTGGGCCCTCGCCGCACAGCTCGGCCTGCGCGCCGGCGACCTCGACCTGGACCGTGCCGTTCCGAGCGCTCTGCGCGCGCACCTGGCCCGGCTGCGCGGCCATGCCCGCCCCTTCGCCCGCCTCGCCCTGGAAGGGCACACCGTGCGCGACATCATCCTGCGGGGCGGAGGCTGCGGGCACCTGGTCGCGGCAGGCGCCCCGGAGCAGATCGCCGACGTGATCGAGACCTGGTTCACCTCCGGAGTGGTCGACGGTTTCACCCTCATGCCGGACGTCACCGTCGACGGGCTGCCCGCCTTTGTCGACCACGTGGTGCCGATCCTCACCCGGCGTGGCGTCTTCCGGTCGGAGTACCGCGGGACGACCTTGCGGGAGCACTACGGTCTCCCGGTCCCGGACATCGCGGCCGGCCGGCCGCTGGCGCGGACCGTCTGATGGTCGCCCTCTCCTTCGTCGACCAGGGCCCCGTCTCCGCGGAGACCTCCCCCGTGCAGAGCCTGCACCGCTCGGTCGCGCTCGCCCAGCTCGCCGACGACCTCGGCTACACGCGGTACTGGGTCGCCGAGCATCACGGCGTACGGAACATGACGATCGCGGCCCCGGAGATCCTCATCGCCCACCTCGCCGACCGGACCAGCCGTGTCCGGCTGGGGTCGGGCGGCATGATGTTGCCCAACCACTCCCCGCTGCACGTCGCCGAGCAGTTCCGCACCCTCGAAGCCCTGTATCCGGGACGGATCGACCTCGGAGTCGGCCGATCCACCGGAACGGGCGACGCTCCCACCCACGACGCGCTGCTGCGCACCCCGGACGCCCTGGACCGGTTCGACGAGCACCTGCGCCAGCTTCTCGCCGTCGGCGGGCGGGCGGACCTGCCTGCCGACGACCCGTATCGCGGGCTCATCGCGTCACCGGCAGCGGTCCCGCTGCCTCCGGTCTTCCTGCTCGGCGCCAGCATCCGCAGCTCGCAGCTCGCGGCCCGGGCCGGACTCGGCTACGGCTTCCTCTGCGTCTACCAGGACCCGGCGATCGCGATCAGGGCACTGCGCTGCTACCGCGAGGCCTTCGTCCCCACCGCCGAGGCCGACCGGCCGACGGCGATCCTCGCCGTACGGGTCTGGGTCGGCGAGGACGACGAGCACGCGGCGGCCCTCGCCGCCCCCGAACGGCTCGCCACCCTCGACTACCTCACCGGCAACCCACGCCCGCTCCAACCCATCGAACAGGCCCTCGCCCGCCGCCTCACCCGTGCCCAACTGGCCACCCGCGACACGCTCGATCTGCGGGGCGACGTCACCGGCAGCACCGACCGGGTGGCCGCACGGCTCGCGGAACTCGTCGAGGCCAGCGGCGCGGACGAGATCATGGCGATCTCCAACATCCACGACCCCGAGGACCGGCGCAACTCGCTGCGGCGCCTGGCGTCGGCCGTACTCCGTTGACGTCGTCACCGTATCCACGACATCCACGACGCGCTGGCCGCCTACCTCCTCGCCGTCAGGCGGCGAGCCGAAGGGGGAGCGTCTGCAGCCCGCGGATGATGCTCTGGTTTCGGTATGGCGGCGTGCTCCCGATCAGAGCGAGCTCGCTGGTGCGCTCGAGAAGCAGACGAAAGATGATCTCCGCCTCCATGCGGGCCAGGGGGGCGCCGAGGCAGTAGTGGATACCCGTCCCGAACGCGAAGTGGCGCGCGGCCGGAGTGGATTCCGCGTAGCGGGTGACCAGGAAGCGGTTCGGCTCGTCGAACGCGTCCGGATCGCGGTTCGCCGAGCCGACGAGCAGCAGAGCGCCCTCACCGCGGCGGAACTGCGGTCCACCGACCTCGGTGTCGCGCAACACCATCCGCGGGATGAACTGCACCGGAGAGTCGTGCCGCAGCATCTCCTCGACCGCGGCGGGGATGAGAACGGGGTCCGCGCGCAGAAGTGCCAGCTGGTCGGGGTGCTGCACGAGGGCAAGGGGACGGGGTCCGCCAAGCGGCGAAGACACGGCTCGTCGCACCGGACGCAACAGATCTCCGCGATCGCACTCGGCTCCGTCGCGAAACATCCGAGTTCACGAAATCCGCAACACCAAGATCCTGGGTGGAATCCGATCGGTCGATTCGGACTACCTATTTGACATCGCCGGTCGGGCGTGGCCACAATCTTGATGAAATCCGTCGGCGGAGAATCCCCTGGAGATTCATGAGCTGTTGACGACCCGGCCGGTTAGGTTACCGGTGCGTGCTGTCTCACAGGTCCCACCGCCGGGAGTGTCCGACTGCCGGCGCCGTCCGCCCCGGACTCCGCCGGCGAACGCCTACGCCGAACGGTTCTTCCGCACGGAGAGGGACGAGATTCCTCTGCCCGATCAAGGAGCCGGACGACCCAGCAGTCCCGCCGTACATGGAATCAGCGGCGTGAGCGGCATGGAATTCACTCGAGCTCCTGATCGACGAGTGGCAGGACAACACGATCGCTGCCGTCGTGAGCTACCCCGGCAGCCAGCCGCGTACCAAGGTGACCGGCCGGGTTGAGCTCACGTCAAATAACCAGGTGGATATCGCCTGGACCAAGGAGGGATATGCCACCAGGGGGCGGCGTTCCATCGACCTTGCTGGCGAGTACCGGGCTCGCACGTCAGCCAGACCATGGCCGGCGACTGGTACTGACGGTCGCGTGGCCGAGCCGTTGCCAGCTCTCGCATGGTCGCCGCGTCAGCCACCTGAACAGCCCGTCTTTGCAGGACGACTGTCCGATGACGCCCGGCCGCCCTATCGGGCCGGACTGGAACAGCGGGCCGGGCCGCGGGGCGAGTTCGCGGGGCGAGTTCGCGGGCTCAGGCCGGGCGGGAGGCCTTGAGGAAGTCCTGCAGCGAGACCAGGCGGCGTTGCGTGGCGTCCAGAAAGGCCACGGTGACCAGGGCGTCCACCGCGAGACGTTCCAGCTCCGGAAGGTGAACGCGCTGACGGAACCGGCCCGGAACGTGACGCCGTCCTCGTCGAACTCCCCCGACTCCCCCGCTGCCGGCGACTCCCCCGCTGCCGGCGACTCGAGGACGGTGCGTATCTCGACCCGACCGCGCGGGATCTCCGCCCGGTAATCGATCTCGATGCGGGCGACCACCGCGATCAGGCGGTCACCCGGCACCAGCCCCTGGCGGTCGAGCCAGTCCCACCACCCGGCCTCGAGGTATTCGAGCGCAACCGCATTGTTGACGTGCCCGAGCGCGTCGAGGTCGCTGGGGCGCACCGGCAGCATGAGCCGCGATTCACCAAAGAACACGTCGGACCACCCGATCGATCGTGTCGAAGAGTCAAAGAAAGGCGCCGCTTCCCGTCGCGGGCCGATCAGCCGCCGACGAGATCCATCCACGTGTCCTCGAGCTCTTCCCGGGAATGCACCTCGATCCCGGTTATCTTCTTCAGGGCGCCGAAGACAAGCTACTGCTTCTTCTCGACCGCCTCGGGCTGGAAGTCATCCTCGCCGGCCTTGCGCTCAAGACGATTTCACCAGTTCACGTGGATGCCGCGGTCCTCCACCTGATCCCGGGAGCTGCCCAGGATCTCCCCGTCCTCCCGGAGGAACAGGTGCGCCACCGCGAACGCATCCTTGGCCTGGTATTCGGCGCTGTCCACCACCGATCTTTAACGTGCGGTGCCGGTGGATGGATCATGATGATGGCTCCGCAGTCGATCCGGTGACGGCGACGTGCCCTCCGGGCAGATCAGGATGGTGCCAGACCGGCCCGCGGACGGCTGCCGGCCGGCGCACAATCCCGCCCCCGACCCGCCCTCGACTGATGATCGAGGTGTTCCGCGGAACCGCGCCACGGTCATCACGCTTCCGTCACCGGGCGGGCGCACGGTTCGGCTGCGCTTCCGCTGGTGCTGGTGCTGTCCTCGTGTGCTGCCGGGACGCGACCGTCACGGTCGCCGCTGTCGCGTCCGCACGGTTCTTTGCCGGTCCGGGTCGGGTCGGGTTGGGTTGGGTTGGGTCGACGATTACGTCGCGTGGCCGGTGAGGGGGGCCGGGGGCGGGGGTGTGCAGGGGAATGGTGCCATCCGGTCCTTGCGTAGGGACAGATCGGACGCGGAACCCACCAGAGCGACCAGGTAGGCGCTCTCCCATGCATCCGCCCTGAACACCCCACAGCCGCCGTCACGATCTGTGATCACCACCACGGCCACGGCCGCAGCCACGGGGTATGGGTCATTTCCGGATTCCGCGGAACCGGAACCGGGCGGGATCCGCTTCAGTCCGATGGCCCCAACGGAGCCGTGAGGCGGTGGGTGAGGGCGGTGTGGCGGCGGCCCGCGCCGGGGGTGCGCACGGCGACGGCCAGGGCCCGGCGGCTGCCGGCCAGCACGACGAGGCGTTTGGCCCGGGTGACGCCGGTGTAGAGCAGGTTGCGCTGCAGCATCATCCACGCCGAGGTGGTCAGGGGCAGCACGACGGCGGGGTATTCGCTGCCCTGGGAGCGGTGGATGCTGATCGCGTAGGCGTGGGCGAGCTCGTCGAGTTCGGTGAAGTCGTAGTCGACAAGCTCATCCTCGTCCGTGCGCACCGTGAGCGTCTGCTCCTCGGCGCTGAGGGCGGTGACGACGCCGACGGTGCCGTTGAACACCCCGGCCGTGCCCTTGTCGTAGTTGTTGCGCAGCTGGGTGACCTTGTCGCCGACCCGGAAAACCCGCCCACCAGAACGGCGCTCGGCGACGCCATCGCCGCCGGGGGTCAGTGCCTGTTGCAGCAGCAGGTTGAGGTTGCCCGCCCCGGCCGGCCCGCGGTGCATCGGGGTGAGTACCTGCACGTCGCGGCGCGGGTCCAGGCCGAAGCGGGCGGGGATGCGGCGGGCGACGATGTCCACGACAAGCCGAGCCGTCTCCTCTGCCGGATGCGCCCCTGCGTCCTCGGGCGGCTCGCAGGTGAACCAGAAGAAGTCGTCGAAGCCGTGCAGCGTCGGCGGAGTACCGGCGTTGATCCGGTGGGCGTTGACGACGATCCCGGAGTGCTGTGCCTGCCGGAAGATGCTCGTCAGACGGACCCGGGGAATCGCCTCGGCAGCCAGCAGGTCCCGCAGGACCTCCCCCGCGCCGACCGAGGGAAGCTGGTCGACGTCGCCGACCAGCAGCAGGTGCGCGCCGGGCGGGATCGCCTTCACGAGCTTGTTCGCCAGGATCACGTCCATCATCGACGACTCGTCCACCACGACCAGATCGGCGTCCAACGGACGGTCCCGGTCGTAGGCCGCCTCACCGCCGGGCTGCAGCTCCAACAGCCGGTGGACGGTCGCGGCCTCGTGCCCGGTGAGCTCGGCGAGGCGCTTCGCAGCCCGCCCGGTCGGCGCGACCAGCAGCACCCGGGCCCGCTTCGCCCGTGCAAGTTCCACCACAGAACGGACGGTGAAGCTCTTCCCGCAGCCGGGACCGCCGGTGAGCACCGCGACCCGGCTCGTCAACGCCAGGCGCACCGCCTGCGCCTGCTCCTCGGCCAGGTCCTGCCCCGTCCGAGCACGCAGCCACGACAGCGCCGCGTCCCAGTCCACCGCCGCGAACGACCCCAACCGCTCCTGCGCGGCGCCGAGCAGATCAAGCAGGCCACGAGCCAACGACGCCTCCGCCCGGTGGAAGGGAAGCAAGAAGACCGCCGGCACCGGCCCCTCGCGAGCCGGCACCTGCTCGCGCACCACCCCCTCAGTGGCGACGAGAGTGTCCAGGCAGGGGCCGACGAGCTCCCGGTCCACCTCCAGGATCTTCACCGCCTGCGTGATGAGGTTCGGCTCCGGCAGATAGCAGTGCCCGTCGTCCGCGGCCTGCGACAACGTGTACTGCAACCCCGCCCCGATCCGCTCGGGACTGTCCGGCGGGATGCCCACCGCCCGGGCGATCGTGTCCGCGGTGCGAAACCCGATCCCCCACACCTCCGACGCAAGCCGGTAGGGCTGGTGACGCACCACCGAGATGGACGCATCGCCGTACTTCTTGTAGATCCGCACGGCCAGCGAGGTCGACACCCCCACCCCCTGCAGGAAGACCATCACCTCCTTGATGGCCTTCTGCTCCTCCCACGCCTGCGCGATCCGCTTCGTCCGCTTCGGACCGAGCCCACGCACCTCGACCAGCCGCGCCGGCTCCTCCTCGATGATCCGCAGAATGTCCAGACCGAAGTGGTCCACCATCCGCTCGGCCATCGCCGGCCCGATACCCTTGATCATCCCGGAGCCGAGATAGCGACGGACCCCCTGGATCGTCGCCGGCAGCACCGTGGTGAACGAATGCACCTGGAACTGCCGGCCATAACGGGGGTGGCTCCCCCACCGGCCCACCAGCCGCAGGCTCTCCCCGACCTGCGCCCCCAGCAGCGCCCCGACCACCGTCAGCAGATCCGGCCCCGAACGCTCGGTCGCCAGCCGGGCAATCGTGTACCCGGTCTCCTCCGCGACATAGGTGATCCGCTCCAGCACCCCCTCCACCGTCGACATCCCGGGCCCCGCCGGACTCGCGGCGGGAGAGGACGCGGTGGAGGGCGGCGGAGACACGGCCACCATTGTGCCGCGCTGCTGCGAACCGTCCGACGCGGCCGGTCTGATGTTCGGGGAAGGACGCGGGGGAGGTTTCCGGGAACTCGGCGGGGAACCCGGGGCGAAGCCTCGCGGCCATGGAGAACAGGATCTTTGCGGGTTTGCCGCCCGCGTTGCACGACGCGCGGCAGGTGTCGCCGGTGGATACACGACTGGATGGCCTGGCCGAACAGCGCCCAGGCACAGGCGGCGGTGCGCCGCTGGCAGGGCCTCTCGCTGGTGATGGCGCCGCTCGCGGATCTCGACCAGGTCCTCGGCGGCTGCGGCGGCGACTCGTCGGTCGAGGCGCTGCTGGCGAACCGGCGGCTGTTGTTCCGCGCCGGCCTCTCCCAGCCGCACCTGCAGCTGCTCATCGAACTCGGCGGTACGGGATGAGCACCGAGCAGATCGGCCGACGCGACGGTGTGACGGACTGGGCGGTGCGGCTGCGCCGCACGCGCGCGATCCGCGAACTCGTCGCCCTGCTCGGCATCCCCTCCCCCAGCGCCCCGCCCCCACCCCGCCGAGCCGCCGCCACCGCCGCAGCACCACCCGCAAGCGGGCCGCGGCCGGCCCTGCTCCCCCTGTGGGTGTCCGGGCCGACCCGCGGACGGATGGTCCTCGGCCGCCTCCGCGCGGGACGCCGCGCCCGCCTGATCGCCACCGAGGACTCCTCCCGCCCCCTCGACCGGGCCGTCCCCCGCTGGCGCGCCCGCAGAGCCGCACGGCGCCGCGGACAACGCGGCGCCGCGATCGTCATCGGCCCGTCGCAGGCGCCGAAAGTAACCAAGATCGCGGTTGGCGCTGTGGGGTAACTGACCACTTGGCTGAAGCCGGGGGCATGGTGGGCCGGGACTGTCGGTGGTGGCTGATAGATCTGTGCGTCGGAAGATCCGCATGCAGTCGGGGAGGATGGATGGGCCCGTTCGATCTCGTTGACCAGCCCTGGATACCGGTGATGGCCGGCGGGCGGCGGACCGAGGTGGGGGTTCGCCGGGCGCTGGTCGAGGCCCCTGTGTTCGACGGCCTTGCGGTGGACGATCCACTCGAGGCCGTGGCCGTCCTGCGTCAGGTGCTTCTGCTGTCGTGCTCGACGCGTGCGGACCGCCGCGAGACCGCGACGCATGGATGTCCCGGTGGCAGCGCGGCGAGTTCGCGCGTGAGCCGTTCGACGCCTACCTTGACGAACGGGCGGCCCGCTTCGATCTTTTCCATCCCGCCCGTCCTTTTGCCCAGGTGGCGGGCCTGCGTACGGCAAAGGACGAGACGAAGCCGGTCTCGCTGCTCGTCCCGCGGCTCGCGGCCGGGAACAACGTGCCGATCTTCAGTGCACGGACGGAAAGCGATCCGCCCGCCCTCACCCCGGCCCAGGCCGCGCGGGCGCTGCTGGCGGCGCACTGCTGGGACACCGCCGCCATCAAGTCGGGCGCGTTCGACGACCCGGCGGCGAAGGCGGGCAAGACGACCGGTAACCCGACCGGGCCGCTCGGCCAGTTGGGCGTGATCGTCCCGGTCGGTGCGACCCTGTTCCACACGCTGCTGCTGAACCTGCCGATCCTGCCGCAGGGTCTGGAACCGAAGGATCGTCCGCAGTGGCAGGCGGACGACCCTGCCACCTCCGCCTGGAGCGCTCGAAGCGCCGCGGGGCTGCTCGATCCGCTGACCTGGCAGGCCCGACGCATCCGGCTGGTGCCCGAGCGCGACCGGCGCGATGGCCGCTGCACCCGCGGCCGCGGCCGGTCGAGGCGCTGACCTCCTGGCTGTCCAGGACGGCCACCGCCAACGCGACCACGGTCGAGGACCTGCTGCGCCACGACCTGGCCCCGGCGGCCGGCCTCGGCGACGTGCTCGCCCCGGCCGACCTGGACTGGGATCCACCCACGCCGATCCTGGAAACACTGGCCGCCCGCACCGACCCCGCCCGGCGCCAGGCGGTCGGCCGTGGCGGCCGTGGCTGGCACCGCGGCCGGACCGGCGGCCCCCAGTCCGCCTGTGTCCCCTCTGTTGCGCCGACGACACCCGTCACATCGACCTGCTGGCCGTCTTACCGCCGCCCCGGCGAGCCCCGCGACGGCGATCCGGATCGGCTACGCCCGCTGCTCCACCGCCCAGCAGGACCTCGCCAGCCAGCTCGAGGCCCTCCAGGCCGTGCACTGCACACGGATCTTCTCTGAGAAGATCAGCACCCGGATCAAGGTCCGGCCCGAGCTCGAGGCCGCGCTGCGGCTGGCCCGCGACATCACACAGGCCGCCCCGGACCAGCCGGTGATCCTGACCGTCCACGAACTCAAACGGCTCGCCCGCATCGCCGCCGAGCTGATGACCCTGTCCGCCACCCTGCAGGCCGACGGTGTCCAGCTGGAACTGCTCACCGGCTCGCTCACCGGGATCTACGACCCGCACGGCATGGGCTCCATGCTCTTCGCCATCCTCGCCGTCGCCGCCCAGCTCGACCGCAACTACATCCGCGAGAAGACCCGCGAAGGCCAGCAGACCGCCGCGGCCCGCGGCAACCACGGCGGACGGCCCAGAGTCATCGACGACGACATGCTCGTCTTCGCCCGCGCGCTCAAGGACCGCGGCATCCCCATGCCCGAGATCGCCAGGAAGGTGACCATCAAGACCGGGAAGAACGCCGGCAGCCACCCCTCGGTCGCCTCGCTGTGTTCGAGACGAACCTGCTCGGGACACACCATGTGCTGCGGGGCCGAGCACCACCGGATGACGCGGGTCGTCGTGCTGAGCAGCGTCGACGTCCTGGGATGCTTCGGTGGACGCGGCAGGCCCGACTACCTGCCCATTGATGACGAGCATCCCTGCCGGCCAACGGGCGCCTACGGTGTCTCGAAGTGGCTGTCCGAGCAGGCCTGTGCCGCCTTGACCGCGGCTACCGGAGTCTGCACGGTGTGCCTGCGGCCCCCAGTCGTCCCCGCCCGCGCGGGGATCTTCCGCGTTCTACCTGCCGCCGACTTCGCTGGGAGCGCCGCGCCCGGGGGCGAGATTGGAGTGTGGTTTAGCGCTGGCCCCGCCTCGTCGAGATCACCGCGAGGTCGGGCTGCAGGCGCTGTCCGGCCTGGTGCCAGCAACGACCAGGTCGCCGTAACGAGGCTCGCATGCCTGGTCGCCGGCTCGGGGACGTCGCGCTGCCTGTCTACCCGCCTCGAACTGCCGCCCCAGTCAATCCCGACGAACGTCGACGCCTCGCCTGCGGCCGCCTCGCCACCGTCATTGACGAATGCCAACGTGAATCTCCTCCGAGCCAGGTCACCACCGCTGGAGGGCTTCGTCGGAACCTCATCTCGGCGCTCGATCCCGCCTCAGGCGGCTGGCGCTGCTCCCGTCGAGCTTGGGGACCCGGCTGCGCAGCTTCATCCCTATCCTCCCTCTCCTTCGAAGTCGCGGTCGAGGGCAGCCGTTTCACGCCGGGTGCGCGGCGCCGGCCCGCGGCGCTCCGCCGAAAGCGCGTCCAGACCTCGCCGGCCGGGTGCGACGATACGTCCGAGCTGGACGACCATGAACCGTTCCAGCCCCGGCACGAAGACATGCGCTGCGGAGATCCCCGGCGGCGCGGCGTCGAACGGGGTCGCGTACGGCGGATACCCGCTGGATTCTAGCGTGTCGACCAGCAGTTCCAGGTGGGCCTCGGGCCTGTCGGGAAACGATCCCGCGGCGAAATCCACCCGTTGTACCCGCGCCATCTGCTCGGCCAGCTCCAGCTCCAGCCCGGCGCACCGGCGCAGCCGGGGGTAGGCGTCCATGTGCTCGAATGACGGCGGCCGGTAGTCCGGCATCGACCCGAGGCTCAGCGCCGCCTGCACCAGTTCGCTGAGGGCCCGGTAGACCGCGTGGCCAAAGGAGACGGATGTCCCGGAGCCGCGCGCCGGCCAATCTCGCCGCCGGGAGCGGGTGGGGACGGCACCGTCCGCGGCGGGCGGCGCGTAGGCGAAGACACTCGGCACGCCCAGGTCCGTGGTGATGTCGAACAGCGTGACCGTGGTCCCGACCAGGCGCTGCGCGTAGGCGAGGAGCCGGGCGAGGTCCTCGGGCAGCGACGCGGGGTCGATCGAGGTGAGCGGAGCACGGTCGTCGAAGAAGGCCCGGATGAGAAACAGCGATAGCGCGTCGCGCTCGATGACTTCGTTCAGGCCGTGCACCACGGCCTCGGCCGGGCTCGCTCCGACCGCGCCGCCGTTGCTCAGGCAGTGCCGGCGCACAGGCTGATAGTCGAACTCGTCGCCCAGTCCGTGCCGCCGTTCTCGGTGGTCGTCGTCGGTGTACCAAGGCGCGGCCAGGAAAACCGGAGCCAGGATGGTCGAACCGCCGCGCAGAGCGCGATACCGCAAGCACGCCATGGGCACATCCGGCCCTTCGGCGAGAAGGGCGGCCGTGCTGTCGGCACGCAGCGCCTCGGCGTTGGCGACGTCGTGGGCGGGCACGGTGACCGCGGATTCGTACGGAAAACGGTCGGGTCCCATCAGGTAGCTCTCCAGCGCTTCGTACAGCGCCCCGACACGGGCGATGGGCGCATGTCCCTTGCCGCCACCCGTCATGTGCGCGTTCGTCGCGCCGTCCGAGGCGAAGGAGAGCCGGCATTTCCAGGCGCCGGCTTCGCCCGGGTCACCGCCGAGGTCGTCGACGTTCGCGACCAGGCCGAAAGCGTCCACCGCGCCCATCGCGAGATTCCAAGCGTCGGTCAGCGGAAGGCCGTGTTCCCCGCAGGTCGCGGAGCTCGCGCTGCGTCCGGACGCGGGGGCGCCGGAGCGGAGCACCGCGAGCCCTCGCGGCCCCGGTACGACGAGGTTTCCGAGAACGACCGCCATGAACCGTTCCATGCCGGGTATGTAGACGTGCACGGCGGCCACTCCGGTGGACAGTGCGCGGTAGTGACTCAGATACGGGGTATATCCGCGTTCGGCGAGCAGGTCGACCAGTTGTGCGAGGTGGCTGCCTGGCTCCGCGGGCACCGGCCGGTCGACCAGATCGACGGTGTGTGCCCGCTGGATGTGTTCGGTCAGGTCCATGGCGGCGCATCGGTGCAGTTTGGGATGGTCCAGCATCGCGTCGAGTGACGGTGGCTCGTAGTCGGGAATCGTCGCGGTGCCCAGAGCCCCCTGAAGGAGTTCACCGATCGCGCGGTAGACGGCGTGGCGGGGCGACAGCGATGTTCCGGATCCGCGGCGGGCGAATCCGCTGGGTCCGGGCGGTGCGTAGGCGAGCACGCTCGGGACGGCCAGATCGGTGGTCATGTCGAACAGCGATATCCGGACGCCGATCACCGATTCCGTGTACTCGAGCATGTCGAACAAATCTACGGGCAGCGACGCACGGTCGAAAACGGTCGGCCGGGAACCCGACATGAAGAAGTTCCTGATCAGGAACACGGACAGGGCGTCGCGCTCGATCACCTCGTTGATACCGTGGACCGCGGCTTCATCGCGGTCCGCTCCGATAGCACATCCGTTGTTCAGTGCATAGCGGCCGAGGGCGCGGTAGTCGTACGCGTCGCTCAGCCGCCGGCGAAGTTCCCGGTGCTGCTTTTCGGCATACCAGGGAGCGGACAGGACAAGGGGGACGATGATTTCCCGGCCGTCCGGCAGGCTCTGGTACGACCGGCACGGCAGCGGCTCGTCCGGACCTTCGGCGAGGAGCGCGATCGCCGCGTCCGCGCACACGTCGGGGGCTGCCGCCACCTGATGCGCGGAGCGCATGACCAGATCTTCTGGCCGGAAGCCGTCCCGGCCGGTGAGGTAGTGCTCTAGCGCTTCATACAACGCGCCCACCCGGGCGACGTCCGGGTGCCCTTTGCCGCACCCCGTCATCCACTCCGTCGTCCGTCCGTCCGGGTGGTGGAGCCGACATCGCGTGGCTCCCGGATTCCTGCTCGGAGCAGGATCCTCGCCGAGAACCTGGAAGGTCGGTTCGACGCCGAGTTCCAGCGCGGTTGCACATCCCAGGTCCCAGGCCTGGGGGATTTCCAAGCTCCGTTCTCCGCACAGCGCAGATGCCGGAGCGTAGGGAGGTAGGAAGGAAGTGTTCACCATTGCTCCAGCATCTGCGCTTGCGCTGTCCGTCATCGCCCGCGTATCATCCCGCTCGTGGTGGGTGGGATTCCTTACAGCTGTGCCGCTTCAGCGGATCGCGGCGCCCTGGGGTAGCGGCAGTTACAAGACCTCGTTCTCGGTTGAACCTTCACCCGGTTCGATGCCGCGCTCCATGAGCGCCAGGGTTTCCAGCTCGCGGGCCGTCGGTGGCGCCTGCTGGTCGTCCTGGTGCGCAGCAATCTCGAGGAGAATACCCATAAAATCACCTCTCGTTGACTGGAGTGAGCTTCGACGGACAACGCGCGGCGATCTCGTACTGGTACCCTACCGCGATCCCCTCACCTAACTAAAGCGGAGATCGAATCGGGCGCCGGAGCCGAGTCTGCCTTACTGCGCAGACTGGGCTTTTCCCATCGTCGTCTCCTACCAGGGCCGTGTCAAGGGATTGAGATGTGCCCAGTGACGCTCACGGTTCCCAGGGCGTGCTGCAAAGTCGTTGATGCTGGTCAAGCGGGGTTTTGAGGCCGAGGATCTCGATGAGCAGTGAGCCTTTCCCAGCAACCGATCGTTACTCCGAGTGAATGTCAACGGTGTGCCTGACTGTTGGTCTTCAGGTGGTCCTCTGGTACTCGGTGTGGAGGATGACGAGGGACGCCTTCGCGACGAGCCCGATCTTCCAGGGGTCGATCGTGACGTTGCGGAGCAGCCGGAAAGTGACCTTTGAGCAGCACGTTCGCGCGTTCCCCGACCGCCGAAGGGCGTAGTGGACACGGTTGTGCAGCTTTCGTTCGGCGGTCAGCTTCCCGCCCTTCGGCTTCTTGAACGGGATGGCGAACGGCCCCTCCTTGCTCCCCAACCCTTCGTAACCGCCGTCGCCCAGCACCTGCCGGCCGTCGGCGAACCACTCCTCGAACACCTTCTGGGCGCCGCAGGCGCGCAGGGCGGTGGTGTCGTGCTCGCGGCCGGGGCGGACGTCGGAGACCCTTCTCTAGGGTTCACGATCTTGTGCGTGACGTTGCATAAGACGACAGGCGACACGGTTCCACCGCCAATCTCCGTAGGTGTTGCTCTCGTGGCTGGTAGTAGCCACTCAGGCAAGATCGAAGGAGGAGTCGATGCGGGCGTTTCCCGTGACGTTGCCGTCCGGCGCCCAGTACTGGACGGTGCTTGACCAGGAGCTGGCGGTCGTCCCGGTCGCGGACGGGTTCCTGCGGCATCTGCGGTTCGGCCGGGATGCCGGGGAGTCCACGACGAAGAGTTACGCGCATTCGATCGCGTTGTTCCTGCGCTGGTGTGCCCGGACCGGTCGGGACTGGCCGGCTGGTGCGGAGGCGCTCGGGTTGTTCATGACCTGGTTGGCGCACGCCGGCCCGGCGGCCTCCGGCGTCGAGGACCCGCTCCCCGGGGTGGGGCTGGTGCTGACGGGCCCGGGTGCTCCGCCGGCGCGCGGTGAGCGGGCGGATCAACGGGATCCCTGGCCGCGGTGCGCGGGATGGTGGTGCACGCGGTGAGCGTCGGGGCGGCGAGCGGGCGTCTGGTCGCGGTGCTCTATGAGGTCGCCGACGATCGGGACCTGCCGGACGTCGCCCGTGGTGAGGACGGGCTGGCGTGGCGGCCGCGGGCGCGGCATCGGCTGCACGAACCGCAACGGCCGGTGGATGCTGCCGCGGACGCCGACATCGTCGCGGTGCTCGGGGCGTGCCGCTCCGCGCGCGACCGGCTGATCGTGTTGCTGCTGGCGCGGGCGGGGCTGCGCCGCGGCGAGGCCGCGGGGTTGCGCCGTTCGGATGTCCATCTGCTGGTTGATTCCCGGCCGTTGGGCTGCCCGGTCGGCCGGGCGCATGTGCACGTCGTGCGTCGGGAGGACAACCCGAACCGGGCGGTGGCGAAGTCGCGCCGCGGCCGGGTGGTGCCGCTGGACTTCCTGACGGTCCGCGCGTTCGACACCTACGCGCTCGAGCGGGCGCGGGTGGATCGGGCCGCGGGCAGCGACTTCGTGCTGGTCAACCTGTTCCGCGAGCCGGTCGGGGCGCCGATGCGCCCGGACGCGATCGGCGAGCAGCTCGCCGCCGCGAGCCGGCGGGCCGGGGTCGACCCGGCGGTGCGGCCCCACCAGCTCCGCCACGCGTTCGGGACCAACGTCCAGGCCGCCACCGGCGCGCTCGACGTGACCCAGGATCTTCTCGGGCACGCGTCGATTTCCTCGACGCAGGTCTACCTGCATTTTCGGGGAGGACCGGCGCCGGACCGCCGTGGATCGGGTCACCACCCTCAGCTTCGACCGGCACGGCAACCGGCTCTGGCGCGACGCGGCGGCGCTGCTGGAGTCCGCCCACACCCGCTACGCCATCGGCGAGATCGCCGTCCCCTACGGCAGCTGCACCGAACCATCCAACGTGCAGGCCGCCGGCGGGGCCTGCCCAGCGCGGTTCCGCTGCGCCGGCTGCGACCACTTCCGCACCGACGCCTCCCACCTGCCCGACCTGACCACCTACCTCGATGACCTGCCACGCGCCCGTGAACGCCTCGTCTCCACCCTCGACGGCGCCGACGACTGGGCCCGCGCCGACGCCACCCCGGCCGAGGAGGAGATCAGCCGGATCCGCCACCTCATCCGCCGGGTGAAAGCCGGCCTGGACGAGCTCACCGCCACCGAACGCGCGGAGATCGACGAGGCGGTCACCATCGTGCGCCGCCACCGCGCCACCGTCCTCGGCATGCCGACCGTCCGGCCACCCACCCTTGGCGCCCTCGCGCCCTCCCCGCGTGAGGAGGCAGGCCCGTGACCGCCGCAGAGCGGCGGACCGAGGCGATGGCCAAGGGCCGCCAGGCCGACTCCGCGCGCCGCCGCCAACGAGTCCAGGCAGCGCTGGAGCGCGCCGTCGCGGACGGCACCGAGCTCTCCGTCGCCGGGATCGCCCGCGCCGCCGGCGTCGATCGCACCTTCCTCTACCGCCACCGCGACCTGCTCGCCCAGCTCCACGCCCTCGAGGCCACGCCACCGCGGGGATCTTCCAGCCAGTGGTCGACGACGAGGGTGGCGTCGTAGGTCGTCCCTGCCCGCGTGGGGATCTTCCGACCGACAGCACCTTCACGCGGTCGAGCGCGTCCTCGTCCCCGCCTCGCCCACACCTTCCTCGGCGCCGGCCAGCTCGACGACGCGCTGCGCGCCGCGGCGAACGCCACCGACGCCATCGAGCCGACGATCGACGCGACCGAGGACGAGGGCGCGGCGGTCTACGGGGCGCTGCATCTCGTCATGGCGATCGCCGCGGCCCGCGCGGGCAACCGCCGCGACGCCCGGCGCCACATCCACACCGCCGAAACGGTGGCGACCCGGCTCGGCGCCGACCGCAACGACCACGACACCGAGTTCGGACCGACGAACGTCGGCCTGCACGCGGTCGCCGTGGCAGTCGAGCTCGGGGACGCCGGCGAGGCCCTGGACCGCGCGGAGCAGCTGGACACGGCCGGGCTGTCGGCCGAGCGGCGCGCCCGCTTCCTGCTCGACGTCGCGCGGGCCCACGCGCAGCGCCGGAACGCCGACGGCGCCACGGCAGCGCTTCTCGAGGCCGAGTCGATCGCCCCCGAGCAGACCCTGCGGCACCCGCTCGCCCGCGAGGTCACCCGCGACCTCCTCCTCGGAGAACGGCGCCGGGCCAGCGGAGAGCTGCGCAGCCTCGCCGAGAGACTGGTACTGCCGACAGGCTGATATTCGATCATTGCCAGGCCATATCGCTCCGTGGGCACGGCCATCCGGAAGAAAACGCGCCGCCGCCGCGACGCCCCCACGCGATCCCCGGCCAGGAAAGCCAGCAGAGTAATCCGGCGCTGCTGCGGCTGCCGAAGCATGGCCCGCACCCTCGTCCCGGCCCACTGCCAACCCGCCTTCGCCGCCGTGCTACGGGAGAGAGTTTGTCCCGGCCATGCAGCAGGACGTGGCGGGCCTTGTCGAGGACGCCCTTCTCGAGGACGCCCTTTGCTGGTGATGTATCCGGCCTGCTCGGAGCACAGGTACACCAGCAGTGACGCGATCTCGTCGGAGCGACCCGTCCGGGCCACCGAGACGCGAGCGTCGCGCATCCGCTCCCGGCGCTCGGCCTCGGCGGACAGGCCGACGTTGGCCCGCAGGTACGGGAGTCGGCCCGCGGTAGCGCCTTGACCGGGTCGAGAGCCGAACATACGCTTCTGACACTTTCGTCAAGTACCTTCACCGAAGCTGGGCAGCCCGAGCCGGAAGCCGTCGGTGTGTCTGGAGGAAACGGATGACTGGTGGCGCCGACAGGCTGGACGCGCTGCGTCAGGAGGTTCGTGAGTTCGTCGCGGCCGCCGGCGTGCTACCGCGGCCGTCACCATCCTGACGACGTGACGGCCGAGTCGTCGCTGGCGGAACTGGTCCGGCCCGGCAGCCGGGTGGCGGTCGGGGACGGGATCGGGGCCGCCGCGGGCGCTGTCCGCAGCGGCCGCGACGGCCGGCCGGGTGCGGGCGTTGCCCGTCCGGCTGTCGACCGTGCCGGCACTACTGAGCGGGCCGCTGTGGGAAGCTCGAGATTCACAGGTTACTTTTCCGACGAGTTGAGGATGTTCGATGTCGTTTCGGGTACCTTTCGCGGACCTGCCGGACGAGATGCCGATTAAAAATAATCTTATACGGACCACCTTCAACAACCCGGACCTGCACCGCGGGTTCGCGAGCCTCGCCGGCCGGGTGCACTCGGCATCGCACCTGAGCCCGGCTGTGCGTGAGTACGCCGTCCTGCGCACGGCCGCGAAGCTCGGCGCCACCTACCAGTGGGCCAACCACGTCCCGGTCGCGCGCGACGCCGGGCTGACCGACAAGGAGATCGCCGCCCTGCGCGACAGGGACCTTGAAGCGTTGACGCCCGAGCAGGCCCGGATCGCGCGGTTCGCCGAGGCGGTCGACGAGGGCGCGGTCGACGAGGCGCTGTGGGCCGAGATGTCGGCGCACTACAGCCGGGTGGAGTTGCTCGACCTGACCATGCTGGTCGCCTTCTACGGCCTGGCCTCCCGGGTTGTTCTCGCGCTGGACGTTCCGCTCGACCCGAACCGGGAAGGCTTTGACATCCCCTGATCGGAGCGACCTGGTGGGCGGCTACTCGGCCCACCAACCGCCGCCGGTGGCCCCAGTCCTGGTGTCCGCGGCCGTTCCTATGAATCTCCGTGGATGGTTATTCGCGCTGATACTGCGGTTCCTCACGAAGGGCAAATCAATGGGAGTTCTCGACGGTAGGGTCGCCGTCATCACCGGCGGCGGCCACGGGCTCGGACGGGCGTACGCGCTGCGCTTCGCGGCAGAGGGTGCACAGGTCGTGGTCAACTCCCGGTCGGTAGACGAGGGGGCTGAGAGCTCGGCGCAGGCGGTCGCCGACGAGATCGAGCGCGCCGGCGGTGCGGCCGTCGCCCACACCGGTTCGGTCTCTGACTGGAAGACCGGCGCCGCGCTGGTCGAATGCGCGGTCAGCACCTTCGGCCGGCTCGACGTGCTGGTCAACAATGCCGGATTTCTGCGCGACAAGATGCTGGTCGGGATGCCGGAGTCGGACTGGGACGACGTCGTCGCCGTGCACCTGAAGGGGCAGTTTGTCCCGTTGCGCTTCGCGGCGGCCTATTGGCGGGAGCAACACAAGGCGGGCAACCCGGTTCAGGCCGCGGTCATCAACACCACCGCTGGAGCCGGGCTGCACGGGAACGTCGGGCAGGCCAACTACGCCGCCGCGAAGGCCGGCGCGGCGGCCCTGTCCCTGGTCGCCGCCCGCGAGCTGCAGCGCTACGGAGTCCGGGTCAACACCATCTCGCCCCTCGCCCTGACCCGCATGAGCGAGGGCGTGTTGGGTCCGGTGAAGACAGTTCAGCCGTCGGCCGAGCCCGCGAGGAACGACGACCTCGACCCGGACAACATCGCCGCACTGGCGGTCTTCCTCGCCTCGCCCAAGTGCGCCACCACTGGCCAGGTCTTCAACGCGTTCGGGCGCCGGCTCGGTATCTACCGCGGCTGGACGGTGGTGGAGCGTCTGGAGAGCGAGACGAGATGGACCGTCGATGCTCTGGCGGCGGCGTTGGCCCACCTGCCCTCGGACCCGCCGCCTTTCGACCCGCTGTGACCGGTCCTCCTGCTTCCACGACGAGGGTGAGCTGGTCGTCGCCGGGCGCCGCTTCCGCGGGAGGAGCGGTTGAGCCGCTTCTACGGCGCCGGTCCCACACCGCGGAGCCACGGTGGTGGTGAACGACCTGGGCGTGGGAGTGCGCGGCGAGGCGGCCGACGACGCGGCCAGGAGCCGGCAGGTTCGGGTGCCGCGGATGCGGATCGGGGTCGGTGGACGCGCAGCCCGACGACATTGCGGATGCGGTGATGTGGTTGGTCGGTGACACCAGGCGAAATGCGTGACTGGTATTGCTCACCTCATCGACGCCGGATTCACCATCCGCGTCGACTACCCGAACCTGGGAGGAAATGGATCCCCAGGGAAGATTCTTCAGATCGGAGAGACGCATGGCAATCATGTCTGTCGAATGGGGAAAGATACGAGAGTACGCGGCGGCGACCGCCAATGCTCGGGCCGAGTACATGACGGACCCGAAGGGCCCGATCCCGCCGACATTCCTCGCTACCGTGGTCTTCTGGGACGACCTGGAACGTACATTCGAGCTGCCGGAGGCGACCGAGGCCCTCGACAGGGTCGGCCTCACGCGTGACGTACGCCGGCTGCTCTCCCTGGAACAGGAGTATGTCTTCCACGGTCCCCTGCCCCGGGCCGGTGACGTTCTGGAGACCTCGGCCCGGTTCGACGGCGTAGAGGTGAAACAGGCCCGGAGCGGCCCGATGATCCTCGTCCGGTTCGCGGTCGAGTTCCGTGGTCAGGACGGAGCCCTGCGCGCGGAGTGCCTCTACACCTCCGCGTATCTGAACCCGCCCAGAGCCGACGAGCCACCTGCTGCCGATACCGCGGTGGCCGCCGGGCAGGTGGCGTCATGACCGTGACCAACGACCGTTTCGAGCCGCGCGTGGGGACGCAGCTTACTCCCCGGACGTTCGGCCCGCTGACCGCAACCGATATCGTCCGCTACCAGGGGGCCAGCGGTGACCTGAACCCCATGCACCACGACGACGAGCTGGCCCGGTCCGCCGGGTTCCCGGCCGCTTTCGGGGTGGGGATGCTCAACGCCGGATACCTCGCGACGTTCTGCACGGACTACTTCGGCACCGAGTCGGTCCGCCGTTTCCGGGTCCGGTTCCGGAAGGTGGTCTACCGTGGCGCCATCCTGACTGCGCGAGGCGAGGTGAGCCGGCTTTTCGAGAGCGCCGGTGAATCCCGGGCCGAGATCGAGCTCTCGCTCGTTGACGCCGCTGGAACGGTAGTTGTCGAGGGAACGGCCGAGTTCGCCGTCAGCTGACCGGGACGACACCGGCTCTCGTCCGGAGGGCCGGTGTCACCGTTTCTCCACGGGCTCATGTCTTGCGCAAGAAGTGAGCGGAAGGTGTATCCCGTCGTAGGACGGCCCTCGCCACGCGGCGACCGGTAAGGATCCGGAATGAATCGAGCCCGTGACCAGATCCTCGACAACATCTCCGTCTACTGGTTCACCCTGTACCGGGCGCTGTCAGCCGGCGCTCATGCTGGCGGTGTGGTTCTCGGGGGTAGCGGGGCGAAGACGGCTGGCCGCTTCGCGGTCCTGGCGGCCAGCGCCTCGGCGAGGTCCGGGCCGTCGAACGAGGCGTCCATGCGGGCCAGTGTGTCGGTCAGGGAGTCGTCCCAGCCGCGGCCGAGGTCGGCGTAGACCTGCGCCTTCATCGCCGCGAGGGAGGTGGGAGATATGTGGGCCACCAGATCGTTCGCGTAGGCGACGGCTGCGTCGAGCGCGGTGCCGTCGGGGACGACGCGGTGCACGAGGCCGAGCCGGACGGCCTCCGCGGCGTCGACGGCCCGGCCGGTGAACAACAGGTCGAGCGCCGGCTGGAGGCCGATGAGGCGAGGAAGCTGCCATGACAGCCCGTACTCGGCGACCAGGCCAAGGCGGGAGAACAGGGTGGCGAGGCTCGCGGACTCCGCCGCGATCCGGATGTCGCCGCCGAGCGCATAGGCAACGCCGATGCCGACGGCTGCACCGTTGACCGCGGTGATGACCGGCTTGCGCAATCGGTAGGCGAGCAGCGGAAAGTCGTCGCGCGCTGGCAGGAACTGGCGGATTGCAGCGGCGCCCTGGCGTAGGACGGCCAAGTCGGCCCCTGCGCAGAAGCTTGCGCCGGCGCCGGTCACGACGATGGCGCGCACAGTGGGATCGTCGTCGGCGGCGCGCAGCGCGGTGGCATAGGCCCGTGCCATGTGCCTGGTGATCGCGTTTCGGACCTTCGGCCGGTTGAGGGTGATGACGCAGACCCCGTCCGTGGTGGCAACCAGAATCTCGTCGTGATCCGCGCCTGTGGCCGGCGCGCCAGTCGGGGGCTGCCCGGAGTGGCTCATATCTTTGCCTCCAATGTCTGCTGACGTCGCACCGAGCCACAACCAAGCCACTGACCTCAGGGGTGCGTCGGCCGGAGCCGAATCGTCGGATGTCCAGGCCGCTATGGCATCTGTCGCAGTGAACACGTGTGCCGTGGCGGGCTTCGCGGTCTCGATCCTCCACCGGCCGCCGTCGGGCGCCCAGCAGGACGCGGTCGTCAGGAACATCGGCGGGGTGACCGCGCCCAGACCGAAGTGGTCGGGTGCACCGGACTGCGCCGCGATCGCGAACTCGCGGATCTTCCCACGCTCGACCGGGTACTTACGGCGTGCCCGCCGCCCCCACGGGTGCGCTCACGGTGCCTCCTCAGCTGGCCTTCCGGACAGTCGTCGCCCTGAGTAACTTGCCTGGCTGATCTGCAGGGTTGGCGGGCCAACCTGCGGCGTCTCTACCTCGATGTAGGGCCACAATAGCGTCAGGTTTTCAAGATCGTCGATGATAGGGTGTCATTCCGCGGTCTCGCGGCCCGCACCATCGTCGCCATCATTCGCGCGCCGCTTCCGCGCGCCGCGTCGTCCACCTGGGGCGGCCTTCCCGGCGAGGGCGCGTCGCCGCCCTGGGCCCGGCTCTGTGATCATGTCGGGTCGCGACCGGGGGCTGCGCATCTCGCCTGGGGTGGGGCGGTGGCGGCGATGCGAAAACGCTATTTGCGAAGGTCGGTGTGATCTGGCACACTCAGGGGGAGCCCCACGATGCGGGCGTCCAGGGCCGGGTGTCCATGGCGGGCAAGCCATCCGAGTCCGGGGCGTCGGGTCAGCCGGTTCCGCGGGATTCCATGATCGAATACTCGGCCGGGTCGCGATGGCGGGACCGACGCTCAAGGTCCGATTCGAAGGGGATCTCGTCGTGCGGGTGACGGAGCACCGACGCGGTCCTTCTGCCGGCTGCGCCTCTTGAGGATTCTTTGTCGTCCGGGCTCGCTCGTCGTACGACTCGTTTTCCGAGAAGGGTGGATCATGGGTGGGTTACCGCCGCTGGCCGGGGTGTTTCGTGTGGTTGACCTGTCCGCGGGGATCGCGGGTGCCTACAGCACCAAGGTTCTCGCGGATGCCGGTGCGGAGGTCATCGTCGTCGAGCCGCCGGAGGGTCACCCGCTGCGGCGCCGGTCGGCCAGCGGGCGCCAGACCGACCCGGACTACGGCGGGGTGCTCTTCCAGTTCCTGTCGTGCTCGAAGGCCAGCGTCGTCGTCGACCTCGACGACGCGGACGATGTCGCGTTTGTGTATGACCTGGTCCGCGGCGCGGACGCGGTCGTCTGGTGTGAGGAGTCCACGCTGTGCCGCGATGCGCGGCTGTCGCCGGAGCGCCTACGTTCACTGGCCCCGCAGGTCACCGTTCTGGCGATCACGCCCTTCGGACTGGACAGCCCGTGGCGTGGCCGTCCGGCCAACGAGTTCATCCTGCAGTCGCTGTCCGGCGGCGCGTGGAACCGCGGGCCGTCGGAGGCGGCGCCGGCGATGCTCGGGGGCAGCCAGGGCGAGTACGGCATTGGCATCGCCGGTGCCATGGGGTTGCTGGTCAGCCGCTGGCGGACGATGCATTCGGGGGAGGGCGAGATCATTGATCTCGCGGGTCTGGATGTCCTGCACCTGACGCAGTTGTTGTACCCGGTGCCGTTTCTGGACCTGACCGGCCGGCCGTACCGCAGCCGGCGGGTAGACCCGATTCCCGGGGTGCACCGCACGAAGGACAACCGCTGGGTCGGCCTGTGGGTCACCACCGGCCAGCAGTGGCTGGACTTCTGCGCCCTTGTCGGTCGCGAGGACTGGCTCGAGGACGCCTCCCTCGGTCTCATGGACAACCGGTCGATGCGATCCGAGGAACTGGTCGGCGCGATCGACGAGTGGGCGTCTGAACGCGATGCCGGCGAGATCGTGGAGCTTGCCTCGGCGTTCCGCCTGCCGGTCGCGGAGGTGGTGAACGGCCAGACGCTGCCCGAGCAGGAGCAGTATGTCGCCCGGAACTGGTACAGCAAGCATCCGCGAAGCGGCGTGCTGCAGCCCGAGGTCTGGTACACCCTGTCGGGCGGCGCTGACCGCGTCGCCCCGCTGCCCTCGCCGAGGCTGGGGCAGGACACCGAGCGGTTGCGGGCACAGGCACTGAGCCCGCTCCTGCCCGTCGAGGCGACACCGACGAGGAGCCCGGAACTACCGCTCGCGGGACTGCGCGTCGCCGACATGACGGCGTTCTGGGCTGGCCCGATCATCAGCCACCCGCTCGCCATGCTGGGCGCGGACGTGATCCATATCGAGTCCGCCCAGAGGCCGGACGGCATCCGGATGGCAATGACACGGCCGATGACGGAGCCGGGCTGGTGGGAGAGCAGCCCCTACTTCAACGGCACCAACACGTGCAAACGCGACCTCACTCTGGACCTGGCCAAGCCCGCCGGGCGAGAGGCAATGCTCAAGCTCATCGCCGAGTGCGATGTTCTGATCGAGAACTACAGTCCCCGGGTCATGAGCCAGCTCGGTCTCGACTACGAGACGCTGCGTGCCATCCGACCAGATCTGATCATGTTGCGTGCTCCAGCGTTCGGGACGAGCGGGCCGTGGGAGCACCGGGTGGCCTACGCGCCGATCATTGACGAGGCCAGTGGGCTCTCCTGGGTCACCGGCACCCCGGAGGGACGCCCGCAGGTGGTCGGGGCGGCCTCCGACGCGGTCGGTGGGATGCACGGCACCGTGGCGTTGCTGCTCGCGCTGGAACACCGTCGGCGTACCGGGCGGGGCATGCTGGTGGAGTCGCCACAGATCGGCGCTGCTCTGAACACCTCCGCCGAGCAGGTCATCGAGTTCTCCGCCCATGGCGTGGTGCTGAACCGAGCAGGAAACCGGTCCTGGACCGTCGCTCCCCAGGGCGTCTACCGGGCGCGTGACCGCGTCAGCAGCTTCGACAGCGTGCCGCCGGACGACTGGGTCGCGATCAGTGTGGAAACCGACGCTCAGTGGGCGACGCTGTGCGAGGTGATCGAGTCCGCCGAGCTCGCCGAGGACGAGGCGCTGCGCTCGGTCGAAGGGCGCCGTGCGCACCACGACCGCATTGACGCCGCGCTGTCGGCGTGGTGCGCGCCCCGGTCCGCCGCCCAGGCCGCCGACCTCCTGGCCGTGGCCGGTGTCCCGGCCGCGGCGGTCGTTCCGACGCACGAGCTCGCGGATGTGCCGCCCGCGGTCGCCCGTGGGCTCTACGAGACGGTGACGCATCCGGTCGTTGGACAGCTGCGCATCGTGGGGTGGCCCATGCGATCGTCGGCTGGTCCACGGCGTTGGCATCGAAGCCCGGCCCCCTGCCTCGGCCAGGACAACCGCGACATCCTCGAGGGGCTGCTCGGAATGACCAGCGCCGAGGTGGAACAGCTGCGCGTCGACGGTGTCATCGGCACAGAGGTCGTGGTCAACCTCGGCTGGTGAAGAACCAGGTCCGCCTCGCCGGTCCGGGCTCCTCCGTGCCGTCGGGGCGGTGCCGCTCCTGCCTGCTGGCAGGGGCGGACTCCTGGGGGAAGCACTGCCACGATGGCCGCTGCTCGACGGCGGACAGCGATGAGCCCAGGCGGACGCCGAGTACCCGATAATGGGAAGGTGGTTTTCGACATCCCTGAGGAGAGCGTCGCCTCGCCCGCGACAGCGACAGCGACAGCGACGACCCAAGCCGGCCCTGGACCTGATGATCCACAACCGGGCGATCCGCTGGTGGTGTCGCCCCGGACGAGGCGCCTCTCGCCGACCCGCGAGCAGCGGTACCGAGCGGAGCGGGCGGCCATCGTGAACGCCGCCTACCGCCTCATCGGCGCCACGCCGCTGCACAGCACGTCGGTGCACGAGATCCTGCGGGAGGCGGGGCTTGGCACCCGGGCCTTCTATCGGTACTTCGCGTCCAAGGACGATCTGGTGCTGCACATGTACCGGACCGACAGCGAGCGGGTGGCAGCCGCGTTGGACGCGGCGGTCGTGGCGGCCCAGACGCCGCTGGACGCGCTGGAGGCCTGGGTGGACACGTCGCTCGCGGCGGCCTACGACCCCAGCGATCCTCGGCAGGCCCTGCACGTGGCCACGCTCTCCTCCCACGAGGCGGCGGGTGTGAGCGGGTTCGACGAGGTCATGGCCGCGGCCTTCGCGCGGCAGCGCGCGAGCCTCGAGCGGGTCCTGCGCCACGGCAGGTCGGTCGGCGCGTTTCCGTTCGCCGACCCGGAGCCCGATGCCTTCGCGGTCCAGGCGGTCGTCGTGACCTACCTGCGGACGAAGGTTCTCGGCCGGCCCTGCCCGTCACGGGCGACGGTCAGGCGGCATGTCGTGGACCTCTTCGCCCGGGCGCTGGGAGCCTCGTCCGTGACCAGGGCGGCCGCGACGGCGCCGGCGGCGGGCGCGGGCGCGGAGACGGACGGCTGAGACCGGAGCGGCGTCCGGTGCATGTCACGCCGCCGCGGCGGTATGCGTGCTTCTGCTTGACGTTGGCGTCAAACAGCCTCTACGATGATACGAAAATGCTGTTTTCGCTGGCTGGGCGTACCTCGACGGTGTCCGGCCGGATCCGCACCGGGAGGACTCCCTCATGACGGTCACCCTGACTACCCCCCTCGCCGGGCAGCGCACCAAGATCTGGGCGAACTCCGGTGACAGCCATGTCATGGAGCCGCACGATCTCTGGCTCGACAACCTGCCCGCGCATCTCGCCGACCGCGGTCCGCGGACGGTGCGCGACGAGCGGACGGAGACGGTGTACGTCGACGGGCAGACGGTCTTCCGCACGCTCAACGCGTTCGTCGACGCGGGCAGCCCCCCTGGCACCGACCGGCTCGACCAGCGGCTGGTCGACATGGACAACGAGGGGGTGCTGCGTCAGATCCTGTTCCCGTCGAGGGGTCTGTGGGTCATGCGCATGACCGACCCCGAGCTGCTGCGCGCGTCATGCCGGGTCTACAACGACTGGGTGTTGAACGAGGTGATGTCCTACTCCGACCGGTTCGTCGGCGCCGCGATGCTGCCCGGCCTGGTCACCGAGGACGCGGTCGCGGAGCTGCGGCGGGCCAAGGCCGCCGGGTATCGGGCCGTCATGCTGCCCACGACACCGCCCGAGGGCCGGGACTACAACCTGGAGGTGTGGGATCCGGTGTGGGCGGCGGCCCAGGAGGCGAACCTGCCGATCGTGATCCACGTCGGTACCGGGGCAGACCCGCGGTTCGGGCGGGGTCCCGGCGCGGTCGTCGCGAACTACGTCGAGACGTTCGTCCCCGGCCAGCGGGCCGTCACGCAGCTGGTGACCGGCGGCGCGCTGGACCGCCACCCCGGCCTGCGGATCTTCATAGCCGAGGGTGGCGCGAGCTGGGTGCCCGCGCTGGGCGACCGGATGGACGAGGGTTATCGGCAGCACGGAACGTTCACCACGCCAAAGCTGTCAAGGCTCCCGGGCGAGATCATCCGAGACCAGGTCTACGCGTCCTTCCAGCACGACTCCACAGCCGTGGCGGCGTTGACCGCCATGCACTTCCCGAACGTGCTGTGGGGCGACGACTACCCGCACTCCGAGGGCACCTACGGCCACACGCAGGACACGCTGCACCAGCTCTTCGACGGCGTCGACGACGACGTGCGGGAAAAGATCCTGCTGCGGAACTTCGACCGGCTGCTGGGTGAGTGAGGCGCGCAACGTCGCTCGACCCGCGCCGGAAGGCGCCGATATCCTGGCCGCCGCGGGCGCCGCGCCCGACCCGCGCGCCGCGCCCGCGGCCGGCAGGGTCTCCGGAGGAGGCACGATGACGATGCCGCTGTCACCCCTCGACGCCAGGCGCGGCCCGCACCGCCCGTCGGCCGGCTCACCGGCACGCGCTCCGGGATCGGTACGCCGTACCACGACCATCGACCTGCTCCGCCCGGCCGGGCTGCTCGGACCGCTCACCCTCGTCGGACTCGGCCGCGACCTGCGAACCAGCGAGACCGGTGTCGAGACCGTGTCCGAGGCCCGCGTCGACGCGGACATCGAGTACATGAACGGGCGGGCGTTGCGTGACCTCACGACGACGCCCCCCCGCCCAGCCCTGTCCTCGCTACGCGGGAACCGGGTGGCGTCGGGCTTCCGGACGCTCGCCCTTGATGCTGACCCGAACCTCCCCGACGAGGCGGACCTGCTCTATCAGCTCGTGGATGACCTCCCCGGGGCTACGCTGGTCTCCGGTCATGCGTGTGTGGCCGAATCGGAGCAGACGCCGCTGAACGTCGTTGAAGGCAGCGGATACCAGTACGTCGCCGATCTGTGCGCCGGATGGGTGACCGGCGGCTCGATCATGATCGAGGTCGGCGCCTCCGGACGGCCGCCGATCGTCAAGGGTCCAGCGGCGCCGACGTTGGCCGATGCCACCGACCCGTGGAGCTGGCATCAGATCGACGTTCTGCCCGTCCACGGGGTCCGCCGAGCCCGCAGGATCGACGTCGTCCTCGACCGGAGCGCCGGAATCATCGACGTCGACTCGATTTTCCGTGACTCCTACATGCGGCCGGACGGCACGGAGACCGTGATCCACGAGTACACCGTCACGGCCAGGGCGGACGCGGCGACCGGGGTGGTCACCGCGTGCCAGGCCGAGGCACGGGTGCTGCCCTGGCTCGAATGCCCGGGTGCCGTGGCGAGCGCCGGCCGGATCGTCGGCATGCCCTGGACGGAGCTACGCGGATACGTGCGCGCCGCCCTCACCGGAACCAGCACCTGCACCCACCTCAATGACGCGCTCAGGTCTCTCGCGAGCGTCCCACAGCTGCTCGCCCACCTCGACCCGAGCCATCCCGACTGAACCCGGCGCCCTGGAAATGTCACCACCCGAGCTGCCACCACCCGAACACGGCGCCGCGAAACGTGCACGGTCCTCCCAGACGAACTGGCGTCCGTGCCTGACCAAGCCCATACGAGTGCTTGGGATCCCGCGGTGGCGAGTGGTCTCTGACAGTGACAGCTTGCCGCACTGTCAGAGACCACTCGCGACCGTCAAGGGAAGAGTCCGACCGCGGATCAGCGGACGGTGAAGCCGGCGTCCAGCGGCAGGGAGATGCCAGTCACGTAGTAGGCCTCGTCGGAGACCAGCCAAGCCACCGCGTTGGCGATGTCCTCCGCCTGCAGGATCTGGATGGGCAGGGCGTTCTGCATCGAGGAGACCGCGGGGTCGTTGGTCTCGAACAGGCGCTGCATGGCCGCGTTCTGCGTCATGCCGCTCACCACCCCGGTGGGGTGGATCGTGTTCACGCGGATGGAATGTGGGGCGAGGGCGAGCGCGAGGGTCTGCATGAGTCCGACCACTCCGCGCTTGGCAGCCGCATAGGCCTGCCCACCGGGCGTCAGCGTGCCGGGGCCCTTGATCCCAGCGGTCGAGCTGGTGATCACGATGGAACCGCCGCGTGCGCCCTCGATCAGGGCCGGGACGCTCACCTCGGTGGTGTTCCAGACGCCGGTCAGGTTGGTGTCGATGATGTCCTTCCAGACCTGCCGCCTGATGTCCTCGCCGCCAGCGAGCCGCACGATGCCCGCGTTGGCCACGACGATGTCGACCCGGCCCAGTTCGGCCAACCCGTCGGCGAACGCGGCCTGTAGCTGGTCGTAATCGCGGACGTCGGCCTGCCGCGCGACGATACGGGCGCCGGCCGCCTTCACCTGCTCCACCGTCTCGGCCAGGTCATCCGCGGTCGCGTTCGGATAGTCCATCGACGTGATGTCGGCGCAGAGGTCAACACCGATGATATCGACACCCTCACGCGCCAGTCGCACAGCGTGAGCGCGCCCCTGGCCGCGCGCAACCCCGGTGATGAAGGCGACCTTGCCTTTCAGACCCATGGTGGTTCCTCTCGTTGCTATTCGTCACTGTTCGTGGGCAGCGGCGCTCGTCGGTGGACAGAGCTGAGAAACAGTGGACCTCCGTCGCCCAGGGCGGAGGGCTGCTGAGACCCCGCATCTGGACCGTGCGGCGCAGACCCGGCCGCGATCCGCTTCTCGGACCTCCGAAGCAATGGTGCGGTGCCGTCGGGACCCGTGGGTCGGCGCACCGTGGCCGTCGGGCAGGTACCTGCGGTAGAAACGTGTCGACAATAACGTTCTCGTTTTGGTGGTACAACCTTCATTGGCGCGGAGACGCGACCGCGGGCTCTCGTCGGCCACCTCGGCGTCGGCGGTCCGCCGGTCACAAGAGCCGGGTCTCGTCAATCGACGGGTGCTGCCACCCGGCCTCGCCGCGAGCGGACGCCGGCCCTGAGCCGACCGCCCAGCCCCGTTTCTCCCAGTGGCCACCAGCAGGGCAGGGCCGCCAGTGCCCTCCCCAGAAGAAGGCACTCCCTGACAACAGGAGGATGATGATGGCAGGACTCGTCGAAGGGAAAGTCGCCCTTGTCACGGGTGCGGCGCGCGGGCAGGGGCGTTCGCACTGCCTGCGGCTCGCCGCCGAGGGGGCGGATATCGTCGGGCTGGACCTGTGCGGCCCGGTGTCCACCTCGGTGGGCTATCCACCAGCGACTCGGGCCGACCTCGCCGAAACCGAGCGAGGAGTACGGGACGTCGGCGGGCGATTTCTCGCCTGCGAGGCTGACGTGCGTGACCTGAGGGCCGTCGAGAAGGCGGTCGCCGAGGCGCTGGGTCAGTTCGGCCGACTCGACGTCGTCGTGGCGAACGCTGGCATCTGGTCGTACGGAAGAGGCTGGGAGATCACCGAGGAGCAGTGGGCCTCGGTGATCGCGACCAACCTCACCGGAGTCTGGCATACCCTACGCGCCACCGCGCCAGCGCTGATCGATGGCGGCCGCGGCGGCTCGATCATCATCACCAGCTCCGAGTCTGGCCTGAAGGGCACCCCCTACCTCGCCCATTACGCCGCGAGCAAGCACGGGGTCGTCGGTCTCATGCGCACCTTCGCCCTGGAGCTCGCGCCGCACCGCATCCGAGTCAACACGGTGCACCCGACTGGCGTGAACGGCACGGCCGGAGAGGACCCCGCTATAGCAACGGTCCTTGCCGACCCCGCGTTCGTGACGGCCACAGCCAACGCGCTCCCGGTGGACGTGATCGAACCGGTGGACATCTCGGAGGCGGTGTTGTGGCTGGCCTCGGAGGCGTCTCGGTACGTGACCGGCATCCAGCTCCCGGTCGATGCCGGCGCGCGCCTGCACTGAGCACGGCGCGCCGAGGCGGTGAACCCGCTGCCGCCGCGTCATCGCGCCGACAGGGTGAGAAGGCCCTCCGCTATCAGGGCGGACGTGCCCGGTCGGGCCGTCGAACAGGCAACCCGGCTGCCTGGTTCGAGGCCGTCCGGGGCGGAGGCACGGGCTTGCCCGCCGGCGGAGGCCCGGGGGCGAGCCGCGTAGCCGGCCGAACTGGGCGGCGATGCTTGACGAAAGTGTCAACCGGTGGCAGGGTCCGAGCCAGCTGAACACGCCATTTACGAAATGTGAGGCGAGGATGAGCGACGACGTGGTCGGCCCCGGCGAGTTACCGACACCTGGCGCCGTCGGGAGCACGGGACGGAACCCGTCGTCAGGGGACCCGCACCTGGCGAACACGCCTCTGGCCGGGCTGACCGTACTGGATCTCTCGACGACGTTGGCGGGGGCGTTCGCGGCCCAGTTCCTGGCCGACGCCGGTGCGGACGTGATCCAGGTGGAGCGCCCCGGCGGTACCGCGCTGCGTGCGCTTGGTGGCTGGCCGAGCTTCGGTCGCGGGAAGCGCAGCGTCGTGCTCGACCTCACCAGCCAGGCTGGCAGCGCCGCGCTCGACAATCTCGTCCGGGGCGCCGACGTGCTGCTGACGACGTTCTCCCCGGCAACCGCCGAGCGCCTCGGTGTGACCCCCGAGCGCTTCGCCGCGGTCAACCCACGGCTGGTCAGTGCCTCGATCACTGGCTGGGGGTCCACCGGTCCGTGGAAAGACCTGCCGGGCTATGAGGCCCTGGTCATGGCGAAGCTGGGTTTTTACCACAACAAGCGGCACGTGACCAACCGTCCCGGCCCCGCGTTCATCGCCGTTCCCTACGCCTCCTGGGGTGCTGGGCACACGGCTGTCCAGGGGATCCTGACGGCGCTGCTGGAACGGGAATCCAGCGGGCTCGGCCAGCACGTGCAGGCTGATCTGGTTCGCGGCGTGGGGTCTCTGGACTGCTGGAACTGGTTCCTGGAGCTGGTCGGGCAGCGCTGGCCCGGCGCCTTCGAGATCGTGGAGGCCTTCGACGACCAGGGCCGCCCCCTCGGCCAGTTGGTCTTCCCTCTGCTGACCGGCCCGACGAAGGACGGCCACTGGCTCGGGTTCGCCCAGGTCCAGCCACGCCTGTTCCGGGCCTTCCTGGCCGAGCTCGGCCTGCTGGAGATGATGGCCGAGCCCCGCTGGCGTGCCTTCCCCGAACTGCCGCCGGAGCAGCTGGACGAGCTGTGGGGGATCATGCTTGACCGGGTCGGCGACCGGACGCTCGCCGAGTGGGAAGACGTCTTCGCCACCACCCCGGACATCTCGGCCGAGCTCTTCCGCTCCGGGCCGGGCACGCTCGAGCATCCGCAACTGCTGCACGACGGCCGCGTGGTCGTCGCCGAGGACCCCGATCTGGGACCGGTCCGGCAGTTGTCGACGCTGGTGCACGCCGCGGGCCGCCCGCTGGTCCCGGCCCGGCCGGCCCCCCGTCTCGACGAGCACGGCGAGGTGCTGCGCGCCGCCACCGCGCCGGCCGCTGACCTCGGGGCGGGTGCCGGTGAGGCCGCCACGGCCGGACTGCCGCTGGCGGGCGTCACCGTGCTCGAGTTCGCGAAGATGTTCGCCGCGCCTTATGGCACGACCTTGCTCACCGACCTCGGCGCCCGGGTCATCAAGATCGAGGAGCCGGCCGGCGACGCAGTCCGCTTCCTGATCCCGTTCCCCGAGGCCGCTGGCGCGAAGGTGCTGCAGGGCAAGGAGAGCCTCGCCCTCGACCTCGGCACCGCCGAGGGTCGCCAGATCGTACACGAGCTGGCTGCCCGCGCCGATCTCGTGTTGCAGAGCTTCCGTGCCGGTGCCGCCGAACGCGCCGGCGTCGACGAGGCCACCCTGAAGGCGATCAATCCCGACCTCGTGTATCTGCACGCCCCCGGCTACGGCCTGGACGGGCCGTACGCCGACCGGCCGGCCTATGCCCCGTCGATTGCCGCGGCGGCCGGTCCGGCCACGCTCGACGTCCCAGGCGGCGCCGTCCCGCAGCCCGACCGGGCCGCTGTCAAGAACGCGGCGTTCCGGCTGCTCATGACATCGAGTCCGAGCGCCCAGCCGGACGGCGTAGCCGCCCTCGGTGTCGGCTCGGCGCTGCTGCTCGGCCTGCTCGCCCACCGCCGTGGCCGCCGACTGCAGGGGATGACGACCACGATGCTCGCCACGGTGAACCACCAGCTCACGACCTGGAACACCGACTACGCGGGCAAGCCCGCGGCTCCGACGCCGGACGGCGACTCTCTCGGCTACGGCGCGCTTTACCGGATGTACCGGGCCGCCGACGGGTGGGTGTTCCTCGCCGCGCCGGCCGCTCGGGAGTGGGCGGCGCTGACCGCCGCCCTCGCGCCCTATCTCTCGCTGGCCAATGACGACCGGTTCGCTACCCCGCAGGCGCGGACGGCCAACGATGCCGAGCTGGCCGAGGCACTGGCGGCCGTCTTCGCGGGGCGTGACAAGGACGCCTGGGAGGGCGAGCTGACCCGCGCCGGGGTCGGTTGCGTCGCGGTCGCCGAGACCGCGCCCGAACTGACCCTCATGAGCGACGAGTCGTTCGCCGCCGGCTACTGCGTCACCGCGCGTAGCCCGATCTTCGACGAACACCGCCGGCTGGCACCGGTGAACCAGTTCTCCCGTTCGACCACGAAGGCCGACGGGGGCTGTCTGGTGGGTGAGCACACCGACGCCATCCTGCGCGAGCTCGGCTACGACGAGGACCGGATCGAGGACCTGCGCAAGCGGCAGGTCATCGTGTGAGCCGGCCATCGGCGTTACCGGGAGAACCAGATCTGGCCGCCGAGCGGTCGCTGCACCGGATCCCAACGGAGTGGACTCGATGACGAGAGAACAAGTATTGGTGCGCGCGTTCACGGACCTCTTTGTCGACGTGGCCGCCCGACCCGGGTCCGTCGTGGACCGCGGGGAGGGGGTCCGATGACGCGGCCGACAGCGGACGTGGCGATCGTCGGGGTCGGCGCGACACAGTACTACCCCCGCGGTGCCTCCTGGCCCAGGACGATCACGCAGCTGGCCGGTGAGGCCGTGCTGAACGCGTGCGCCGATGCCGGCCTGTCGGTCAAGGACATCGACGGTTTCGCGTACTACTCGGGTGCGAGCGCCGGGTACGGGGAGTTGTTCGACACCGGCCTGTTCATGGAGACCTTCGGCATTCCGGAGGTCACGTTCACCGCTACCCTCACCGGGGGTGGGGGCGGGTCGGCCGGGTCGATCGGGCTGGCGCGGGCGGCGATTCTCGCCGGTGAGGCCACCTGTGTGGTGACGTTGATGGCGCTGCAGCAGGCACCCGGGGCGCGGCTCGGCTCGATCTTCGCCACCGTCCCGCCTGACCCGATGTACTCCTTCCTCCAGCCGTTCGGCCTGGTGGGGCCGGGGCATTTCATGTCGGTCCTCGCCCGGCGGCACATGCATGACTACGGCACGAGGCGGGAGGCGTTCGCCGAGATCGTGCTCTCGCAGCGCGAGAACGCGATGAACCGGCCCACCGCGCTGCGCCGGGAACCGATCACTGTGGACGACTACTTCGCCGCGCGGATGATCGCCGAGCCGCTGTGCCTGTTCGACTTCTGTCTGGAGACCGACGGCGCCATCGCGGTGATCACGACCAGCGCCGAGCGGGCCCGTGACCTGCCTCAGCCGCCGGTGTCGGTGCTCGGCGCCGCGCACGGCGCCACCCGTGACTGGGGCCGGGGGTTCATGTGGATGGGTATGCCCCAGCCGACGTTCGCGAGCTCCGGGCACGCTTCCGTCGCGAAGCGGCTCTACGAACGGGCCGGTGTCACCCCGGCCGATATCGATGTCGCGCTGCTGTACGACCACTTCTCCCCGATGGTGCTCATGCAGCTGGAGGACTACGGATTCTGCGCCAAGGGCGAGGGTGGTCCGTTCGTCGAGTCCGGAGCGATCCGCTACAAGGGCGGCTCGATTCCGGTCAACACCCACGGCGGTCAGCTGTCCGAAAGCTACATCGTCGGGATGACGCACATCAGGGAAGCGGTCGAACAGCTGCGCGGGACCGCGGTCAACCAGGTGCCGGGTGCCGAACTCGCGCTCGTCACGGGCGGTCCCGCGTCCCTGCCGGTCAGCGGTCTGATCCTGGGAAGGGATGCATGATGGGTGCCGTTGGTCTCGCCCAGGCGTTGCCTGCCGACCAGATCAGGATCGCCACCAGTCCGGTCACGGAGCCGTTCTGGTTGGCTGCCCGTGAGGAGCGGCTGGTAGCCGCGCAGTGCGGGTCGTGCGGGGCGTATCGGATGCCGCCGACACCGTTCTGCCCAGAGTGCGCGTCAACGTCGCTACAGTGGCCTGAGCTCTCCGGAGCGGCGACGGTGTTCAGCTACTCGGTCGTCCATGGTTATCCCGGGCAGCGCGACATCATTCTCGTTCCCGCGGTGCTGGACCTTCCTGACGCGCCGGGCGCGCGGCTGGTGAGCGGGATCGTCGATGTCGCCCCGGCGGACATCGCCATCGGTATGCAGGCCGAGGTCTTCTTCTTCCCTGTCGCGGACGGCTGGAAGATCCCGCTGTTCCGGCCCGCCCAGGGCTGATCCGGTCGTACTGACCGACGACCGCGGATAGCGCCACCCGGGAACGCTACACATTCCTCGTGCCGACGCGGCGGGCGCGCCGGCAGCGAAAGGACGCGAACATGACGACAACAGAACCCGCCGCGGTCTCGTACGCCCCATTACCAGGTGTGCAGGGCCTGCTGATCGGCGAGGACCGTCTCGAGGCAACCTCCGGCGGCCGGCACGAGCATGTCTTTCCCGGCACCGGCGAGGTCAACGCCGAGGTCGCGTTGGCCGGTGCCGCCGAGGTCGACCGCGCCGTCACCAGCGCGGCCGCCGCGCAGCGCGCCTGGATGGCCCAGCCGGTCGATGCCCGTCGGGACGCGCTGCTGCGGTTCGCCGATGTGATCCAGCGGGAGGCCGCGGCGCTCGACCTGCTGTCCATCGCCGATTTCGGTGCGCCGAAGTTCGTCGTTCCCGTGCACACGATGCAGCTCGAGCGCTACCTGCGCTACTACGCCGGCTGGATCGACAAGGACACCGGCCAGATCCCGCCGGTGTCCTTCCTGCCCGACCTCAACCTGATCACCTATGAGCCCTACGGCGTCATCGCGGTGATCGTCCCGTGGAACGGGCCGCTGTGCATGATGGGCCAGGCCGTCGTCCCGGCCCTGGCCGCGGGCAACGCCGTCGTGGTCAAACCCCCGGAGATCGCTCCACTCGCCTCGCTGCGGTTCGGTGAACTGGCGCTCGAGGCGGGCCTGCCACCCGGCCTGGTCAACGTGCTGCCCGGCGACGCGGCCGGCGGTGAGGCGCTCGTACGCCACCCGGGCATCGGAAAGATCCATTTCACCGGCAGCGGCCCGACCGCCCGGAAGATCATCGCCGCGGCGGCTGAGAACCTGACACCGGTGGCGACCGAGCTCGGCGGCAAGTCCGCCCACCTCGTCTTCGACGACGTCGACCTGGACGTGGCCGCCGCGGTCGCCGCGTTCTCCGGCCCGCTCGCGCAGAGCGGTCAGAGCTGCGCCTGCGGCAGCCGCATCCTCGTGCAGGACTCGATCTACGACGAGTTCGTCCCCCGGCTGATCGGCGCCATGGAAGCCGCGCCCATCGGTGATCCCTACCGTGACGACACCGTCGTCGGCCCCGTCATCAGCGAGCCGGCGCTCACCCGCATCCTCGGCGCCGTCGACGCGGCCCGCGGCGTCGGCGCCACCGTGCTGACGGGCGGCGTCCGGGTCGGGGGTGAGCTGGCCGGCGGCTACTACATCGCCCCGACACTGCTCGCCGGAGTCGACAACGCCAGCCCGCTCGCCCGCACGGAAACCTTCGGACCGGTCGTGTCCGTCACCCCGTTCCGGACCGAGGACGAGGCGGTGGCGATCGCCAACGACACCGTCTACGGACTGGTGAACTACGTGCAGACCCACGACCTGCGCCGAGCCCACCGGCTCTCCCGCGCGCTGCAGTCCGGCAGCGTGTTCGTCAACACCTACCCCGACCTCGCGCCGACCGCGCCTTACGGCGGCTACAAACAAAGCGGCCAGGGCCGCGTCGGCGGCCTCGAAGGACTACGGGAGTTCATGCAGACGAAGAACACCCGGATTAGCATGACCCCGCCGGCCCTGCCGTCCTGACGGGAGGGCGCCACCGCGGGACCGCCCGTCATGGAAGAGGACCGAGATGAGAGAGCAGCGACGCAGTCGCCGCATCGCCATGGCACGCGAAGAACTGGACACCTTCCTGCGGGAGGAGCGGACCTGCCGGGTGGCGACCGTGGGCCCTGACGGCGCCCCGAACGTCGCGCCCTTGTGGTTTGTCTGGGACGGCAGCGCGCTCTGGCTCAACTCGCTCGTGCGCAGCCAGCGCTGGACGAACCTGCAGCGGGACGCCCGGGTCGCTGTCGCCGTCGACGCGGGCGTGGAGTTCGCCGAACTGCGTGGCGTGGAGCTGGCCGGAAAGGCCGAGGTGGTCGGAGACGTGCCGCGCGGCAGCGACGCCGATCCGGAACTGACGACTCCAGAGAAGCTCTTCGCCGACAAGTACTCGAACGGCACCTTTGTCGCGGATGGCCGCCACGCCTGGCTCCGGATCAGGCCCGAGAAGATTACAAGCTGGGATTTCCGGAAGACACGATGAGCGACGACACCGAGCGCGTGGAGGTGACTCGGCACGGCCGGGTTCTGCTGGTGTCCATGTGCCGGGCGGCCAAGCGCAACGCGATCGACCGCGCGATGGCCGACGCGCTGGACGCTGCCTTCAACCGGATCGAGGACGACGACGAGATCTGGGCCGGCGTGCTCACCGGGACCGACACGGTGTTCTCGGCTGGCAGCGACCTGACGGCGGGCGGCGACTACATCACCGAACGCGGCGGCGAGTATGGCCTGGTCCGCCGCGATCGCCGCAAGCCGTTGATCGCCGCGGTGGAAGGGGCGGCACTGGGCGGAGGGCTTGAACTCGTCCTCGCCTGCGACCTCGTCGTCGCCTCACGGACGGCGAGATTCGGTCTGCCGGAGGTCGCCATCGGGGTCGTGCCAACGTGTGGGGCGATCTTCCGCGCGCCGCGTGCCCTGCCGGTCAACCTGGGCCGTCAGCTCGTGCTAACCGGCACACCGATCTCCGCGGAGCGGGCCTACCAGAACGGTTTCGTCAACGAACTCGCCGACCCCGGCGGTGCCGTGGAGACCGCGCTGGATCTCGCCGGCCGGATCTGCACGAACGCGCCGGTCGCGGTGCAGGCGTGCATGACGGCCATGAACAACCTGCTCGCTGAGGCCGACGGCGCCGGCTGGTCCGCGACGGAGGCCGCTAAGGAGGAGATACGTCATTCCGCGGACAGCCAGGAAGGCGTCAAGGCGTTCCTGGAGAAGCGGGCCCCCGTATGGACCGGCCACTAACAGGGTGTCGGGTGACCGTGGCAGCGCATCTCACCGTGGGCATCCACGAGGGAGGCGGTCGCCCCCGACCGCTGTCCGGCCCGTTAATTGGCACCTTGTCACGGACCGGGCAGGGCCATCCAGGCCGCGCGCCAAACTCGCGGCCTGGATGGAAATATCAGGACCGCGGCTCACGCGGAAGGCCCAGGGCCCGCTCCGCGAGGATGGTCCGCTGCACCTCGGACGTGCCGGCGTAGATCGTGCCGGCACGGGCGTTCAGGGAGACCTCCCACCAGCTACGCGAGGACTCCGGGTCAGCCCCGGGGTCGTCGGTGCGCATCGGCTTCGACGGGCCCTTGCCGGTCGGGACCAGCCCGTCGAGCCCCTCGATGTCCAGGGCGAGCTGGGTGACCTCGCGGTGGTACTCGCTCCAGTAGAGCTTGGACACCGACGAGGCGTGCCCCAGCTCGCCACCGGACAGGACGTCGGACAGGATCCGATAGCCCAGGAAACGCATCACCTCGACCCGCGCCCGACAGTAGGCGAGCCGGCGGCGCACGACCGGATCCACGGTCGCGCCCCGCCTGCGGGCGAGCTCCACCAGCCGGTCGAGCTCCGCGCGGAACAAGATCGGATTCGTCGCCGCCTCCTCGCCGCGTTCGAACGTGAGCAGCGTCGAGGCGACCTTCCAGCCATCACCCGGCTTCCCGACGATCGCATCCACCGGGATCCGCACGTCGGTGAAGAAGACCTCACAGAAGTCCGTGCCGCCGGTCATGTGCCGGATCGGGCGGACCTCGACGCCAGGACGATCCAACGGCACGAGCAGGAACGACAGCCCACGGTGACGGGGCGCGGCCGGGTCGGTACGGGCCAGCACGAAGATGCCGGTGCTGCGGTCCGCACCCGACGTCCAGATCTTCTGCCCGTCGATCACCCACTCGTCGCCGTCGCGGCGCGCGCGGGTCGCGACCGAGGCGAGGTCGGAGCCCGCGCCCGGCTCGGAGAATCCCTGGCACCAGCGCTGCTCGCCCGACAGCAGCGCGGGGAGGATCTCCCGCTTCTGGTGGTCGGTCCCGTAGCGCAGCAGGGTGTTGCCCAGCATCTTCAGGCCGGTGGAGTCCTGCGGCTGCACACCGAACGGCACGCCGGCCCTGGTCAGTTCCTCGACCAGCACCACCTGGTGCAGCGTCGTCAGCCCACGGCCTCCGTACTCGACCGGCCAGGCCACCCCGAGCAGCCCGCGCCGGTGCAGCGTCTGCCGCCACCGCTGGACGAACACCGCGGTAGCCGCGATGTCCGGGAGCGCGCCAGTGCCGCGCCAGCCATCCGGCAGTTCCGCCGCGAGCACCGCCCTGACCTCGGCACGGAACTCCTCCACCTCGGCGGGGTACGTCGTGTCCACTCGGCCTCCCGTTCATTGACGGCCCAATTAGATATACGATACGTATCATCTGGTAGCTCTAGATTCATCATCTCAGTCCGGCGGCTACGCCTCGCCCTGCCGTGCAGGCCGTTGGGCACGCTTCCGCGGATGCGAATCGTCGATCGCGACAGGTCCTCCGCGGCCGAGAGGGAGACCCCTGTGCGCTTCCGGTTTGATCCCGAACACGAGGAGCTACGCCGTGCCGTGCGGCGCTTCTTCGCCGACCTCGCCGGCGAGGCGGCGCTGCGCCGCGACATGGCGACCGAGGCCGGCTGGGACCCGGCCGTCTGGCGACGCGTGTGCGACGAGCTGGAGCTGCCCGCCCTCGCCGTCCCGGAGAAGCACGGCGGCGCCGGGTTCGGCCTCGTCGAGCTCGGCATCGCCCTCGGCGAGGCGGGACGTGTCCTCCTGTGCGGCCCGCTGCTGTCGACGTCGATCGCGATCCAGGCACTGCTCGCGGCCGACGACCCGGACGCGGCCGCCGCCCACCTGCCCGGCCTGGCCGCCGGCACAACCATCGGTACCCTGGCCGCCCGCGAACCAGGACAAGACTGGGACACGGCGCCCACCACCCGCGCGACACCAGGAGATGACGGCTGGACCCTGACGGGCCGCAAGGACTGGGTGCTCGACGGCCACACAGCCCAGCTGCTCATCGTCTCCGCCACCGCCGCCACCGACGTCACCAAGGTCACCGACGTCACCACAGAGGGTCCGGCCACATCGCTCTTCCTCGTCGACGCAGGTGCGCCCGGCCTGTCGGCCCGGCCGCTCGACACGGTCGACCCGACCAGGAAAGCCGCCGAGGTGACATTCGACGCCACACCGGCGACGCTGCTCGGCACCGTGGGCGGTGGAGACGAACCGCTTCAGCGCACCTTGGATCGCGCGGTCACGCTGCTGGCCACAGAACAGGTCGGAGTAACCCAGGCGTGTCTTCAGACCGCGACCACCTACGCCGGCCAGCGCCACCAGTTCGGCCGGCCCATCGGCTCGTTTCAAGCGATCAAACACAAGCTCGCGGACGTGCTGCTGGAGGCCGAGGCGGCCCAAGCCGCGGCCATGTACGCGACCTGGGCGGCCGACAACCAGCCGGACGAACTGGCCGAGGCGGCCTGCGTCGCCGGCGCGACCTGCTCGGAGGCCGCGCTGCTGGCCGCCGGAGAGAACATCCAGGTACACGGTGGTATGGGCGTCACCTGGGAGCACTCGGCTCACCTGTTCCTGAAACGGGCCACCGTCAGCCGGCTGCTGCTACGATCCCCCGCCCAGCATCTGGACCGGCTCACGCGACTCACCGGGATCGTGCTCCCCGTCGACCAGGGCAAGGCCAACCACCCGTTCTGACCCGCACCGACGGACGAAGGGGTTCACCATGGAGCAACCGGAGTTCGTCCGGGTCGAGATCATCGACACCGTGGCGACCGTCACCCTCAACCGGCCGCCGGTCAACGCGCTGAGCGCGCCGATGATGCGCGAGATAAGCCAGGTGTTCCGCCAACTCGGCCACGGCAACGACGCCGCGGTCGCCGTGCTCACCTCCGCGCATCCGACAATCTTCTGCGCCGGCGCCGACATCGCCGAATCCGAGCGCCGCTATGTCCAACGCCGGTTACTGCCCGAGGAGACCCACGCCGACCTCATCGACCCAGGCGCCGTCGTGCGCGAATGCTTCGAGAGCATCCGCCACGGCGGACTGCCCGTCATCGCCGCCGTGAACGGCGCGGCGGTCGGCGCCGGCGCCGCCCTCGTCGCCTGCGCCGACCTGGTCGTGATCGCCGAGGAGGCGTACCTCGCACTTCCCGAGATCAACGTCGGCGTGCTCGGCGGAGCCCGGCACATGCAGCAGCTCGTCGGCATCATGAAGACCCGCGAACTGGCCTACACCGGCCGACGGATATCGGCCACCGAACTCCACAGACTGGGCGGAGCCACCGAGGTGGTCCCACTCGCGAAAGTCGCCGACGCGGCCGGCACGCTGGCCCGCGAGATCGCCGGGAAGAACCCACTGGCCCTGCGGCTGTCCAAGGAGTCGATCAACCGGTCCGAACACCTGCCCCTCGACGAGGGCTACCGGCTCGAGCAGGACTACACCGCACGCGTCAGCAAGCTCGACGACGCCCGCGAGGCACGCACCTCCTACCGCGAGAAACGCACACCCAACTGGAGCTGGCGATGACGGCCCAGACGGCAGGCACGCCACAGACACAAACAGGCACCAGGGAAGGAACCAATGGACGAACGGGTCGTGGCTGACGGGCCGGTGCTACTCGACATCGGTACCGACGGGGTCGCGGTAGTCACCCTGAACGCGCCCGAGCGACGCAACGGGTGGAACCCGGAAATGGAGCTACGCTACTTCGACATCCTGGAGCATGTCGACCAGGACACCCGGGTACGGGCTGTGCTGCTCACCGGCGCCGGCCGGACGTTCTGTCCCGGTGTCGACAGCGGCCGTCTCGATGGGCTCGTGGGTAAGCCATTGGACACCTCCGGACGGCGCTCACCCGTGCGTGCCTGGGCGCTACGCAAGCCGCTCATCGCCGCGATCAACGGCGCGTGCGCCGGCATGGGCCTCGTCCAGGCATTGCTGTGCGACGTCCGGTTCGCCGCCCGCGGCGCCAAGTTCACCACCGCGTTCGCCCGCCGCGGTCTCGTCGGCGAGTACGGCATCACCTGGCTGCTCCCCAGGCTTGTCGGACAGGAACGAGCCGCCGACCTGCTGCTGTCCGGGCGGACCTTCGACGCTGCTGAGGCATTGACGCTCGGCGTCGTAAGCCGGGTGGTCGAGCCCAGCGAGCTAATGGCCACGGCGCGCGCGTACGCAGCCGATATTGCGGCCAACTGCTCGCCTCTGTCGCTGGCGTTCATCCGCCACCAGCTGCAGGTAGACCAACAGGCGGGACTCGAGGCCACACTGCGCCGCGCCTACGCCGCGATGGCCATCGCCGCCACCAGCGCGGACTTCCGCGAGGGTATGGACAGCTTTCTACAGAAGCGCCCACCTGCCTTCCCGCCGCTCGCCTACGACCTCGACCCTGCGGCCGTCACCGGCGCCGAGCTACCCGAGCTCGACATCGTCCCCGGCGAGGTTCTGGGCCACAGCTGAGGGTCTGGGCCTCGCGGGCCATCACCCCTGGCCAGCAGCCGTGTGGCGACCGGACGGACGATGCAGGGCCAGTAACCACCTGACCCCGGCGCGGTTCCAGGCTCGCGCTGGCCGAGGCGGCCGATGAGCCCCGGGCTGGACGTTGAGCCCACGGTACGCTATGGGAGAAGGAGATCAGGGGGGTCGGGTCGCTGGAGGAGGTGCGCGCGCCATGACCATAGAGATGATCGCTCCCGCCTGGATGCGCCAGCAGATCACCGCGGAGCAGTATGACTCCTGGTCCGAGGAGCAGTGCGAGGGCATCGAGATCGTGGACGGGATGGTCGTCGTGGTCCCCAGTGCTTCCATCCCGCACACGTGCCCGGAGCGATAACAGGGACGATAACGATCCCGACGATGGTCGTGACCAGACTGGCCGGAGTCTCCGGAACCGCTAGGCTGAACTTACGTTCGACTCTCCTGCCGATGTTGCCGGTGCGGGTGGTCACTGGACATTGCTGACCGTTATGTGGCTGGAAGCCCTCGGCTTCTGCGAGCACGGCAAGGTCGGTGAGTTCATACGAGCGCCCGCCGACGTGCCGCGCGGATCAGCGGGTGGTGTCGAGGACGACCTTGCCAGTGATCTTGCGCTGGAGAACGGCGTTCATGGCATCAGCGACCCTGTCCAACGGGAATGCCTCCGCGACCAGCGGCCGAAGCCCCGCCGACACCAGCCGCTGCAGCTCCCGTTCCCCGGCCGCGTAGGCCTCCGGGAGCAAATCCGGCAAGGTTCGTATTTCGAAGCCTCGGATGATCACACCCTTGAGAAGCACCAGGTTGAGGGGGATCCTCGGGATTTCCCCCGCCGCAAACCCCACCACCACGAACCGGCCTCCCCACGCCGTCGACCGCAGCGCCTGCTCGGACACCGCGCCGCCAACCGGATCGATCACCAGATCGGCGCCGCCCCCGGTAATCTCCTTGATCCGAACCTTCAGGTCCTCCACATCGCAGTCGATCACCGCCTCCGCACCCAGCTTCAGACAGCCAGCCAGGCGAGCCGAGCCACGATCAGCAGCGATCACCCGCGCCCCCAGCCGCACCGCGACATCCACCGCGGCCGTGCCAACCCCGCCGGCAGCGCCGAGCACGACGACCCACCTCCCCGGCCGCAACTCGCCGATGGTCCGCAGCGCGTGGTAGGCCGTCCGGAACGTCACCTGGAAGGCCGCCGCCTCCCGCTCCGTGAGTCCGTCAGGAATCGGCAGGACCGACGAGGCCGGCACCGCGATCTGTTCCGCGTAGGCACCGGTCACGGCCGTGCCCATCACCCGGTCCCCCGGCCCCACGCTCGTCACACCCGACGCGACCGATAGGACCGTCCCCGCGAACTCGCTGCCCGGGGTGAACGGCACCGGCAACGACACCTGATACCTGTCCTGGATAAACAAGGTGTCCGGGAAGTTCACCGCCGCCGCCCCGATCCGCACGACAACCTCCCCGGGACCCGCCGTCGGATCCGGCACATCCCGCACCACCAACTCCGATGGCGGCCCGTAGACCTCGCACCGCACGACCCGCATCCTCGGCTCCCAACAACTGATTCCAACGATCGACCAAGTCGGCGCCCGCAGGCGATCAGCGAACGCGTGACGAGCCAGCGAAATGTTCGGTCAGCCGGCGCATCGTACCGCAGTACCACCGATCCACATCGTTCCCCGGTGCGTCACCGAGTACTAGAGCCGGTGTTCACGATCAGCTGCCGGTCCACACCGGCGTCCGCCGCTCGGTGAATGCCTGGGCGCCCTCACGGGCGTCCGAGCTGGCGAACACCGGTGCCACCGCCTCAGCCAGCGCATCCCAGTCCGGGGCCGGAACCTCGCCGACCATCAGGCGCTTGGTCATCTGTACGGCGAGTGGGCCGTTCGCGGCGATCCGGCCCGCCAGCTCAAGCGCGGTGGGCAGCACCTGGGCGGCCGGCACCACCCGGTTGACCAGGCCCATCTCACGCACCCGTTCCGCGCTGACGAGAGCGCCGGTAAGCCCGAGCTCAAGGGCGAGCGCGAGCGGTATCCGGGTGGGCAGCCGGGTTCCACCACCCGCGGCGACCAGCCCTCGGGTGACCTCGGGCAGGCCGAACTTGGCGGTGTCGGCCGCGATCAGCAGATCGCATCCAAGCGCCAGCTCGAATCCGCCGCCGACGGCCGTGCCGTTGATCGCGGCGATGATCGGCTTCGGGTAGATCCGGCGGGTGAAGATATCCAGGCCGGGGCCAGGTACGTCCAGGCCGCCCTCGGCAAGGAACGCCTTCAGGTCCATGCCCGCGCAGAAAATCCGCTCGCCCGCCGCGGTCAGGACGACGGCTCGCACCTCATCGTCCTTCTCAGCCTCGGCAAATGCGTAGCCGATCGCCGACATGGTCGCGCCGTCGAGAGAGTTGGCGGCCTTGGGGCGGTTGATGGTGACGACAGTGACGGCACCCCGCCGCTCGACGTCCACTGACATGAAGGCTCCTTCGCCACTACGGCCGTCCCACCACATGGCATGGCCGGTGTTCGCGGTACCGGGGCCGAGACCGGCAGGGCGACCGCTCCAGCCGTCCCCTGCCCGCGGCGGGCCTGAGGCGACCTGCCAGGACAGCGGAACCTGCCCCGCTCGTCCAGCCGGCTGCGCATGGTGACATGTTGTTCAGCTCTCACGCTACCAACGCACCCCCGGAGGTGTTGCGCACGGCAGGATCCCTCAAAATGACGAAATCGTCAACAAGCTCCGCGACGGAGTCTTGTCGAGGCGGAGCACCTGGCGCCGCCAATCGCGCTTCCCGCCACAGGAGCCGACCGTCCGTGGCAACCGGCACTCGGCCCGAGGGCTGCCTCGAGTCCATGGAACGCCGGTCACCGGCCGCGCGAGAACCATGATCTTTTCTCGTGGGCTGGCGAGCCAGGCAAGAGGTTGACACTATTGCCAAGTCTCGTGAACCCTGGACCGGTGTCCGACGACGTCTCCTGCCTGCGCCGGCAAGCCATCGCGTCGGCGCTCGCTGAGGCGGGCTTCGATCTCGCGATCTCGGCGCGCATGGTCAAACCCGGTGAGGCACACGACAACGCGGTCTCGCTGCTGGAGAGCCCCGACGCCGTGCAGTACATCGGGATGACCGTCGACGCTCAGGATCTCTGCCGTGCGCGCGAGCTGTACCCGCGATTCGGCAGCGGGGACGCTCGGGGTTCGCTGGCAACCGGCCCGGGCAGCAGGTAATGCCCGCTCAGGAAGGCCTGGTCGGCTTCGTCGGGTTGGGTGACCAGGGCGGCCCGTTGGCGATGCGCATCGTCCGGGCTGGCTTCCCGCTGCGAGTGTGGGCCCGGCGCCCGGAGGTTCTCGAGGCCTACGTCGCGGCTGGGGCCACGACCGCCCGCTCATTCGGCGAACTCGGGGCGGCCTGCGACCGCGTCGCGGTCTGCGTGACGACCGACGCCGACATCCGTGCGGTCGTACTGGCCGACGACGGGCTGTTGCCCGCGATGCGCTCTGGCTCCAGCCTGGCCGTACACAGCACGGCCCACCCCGACCTCGTACGGGAGGTGGAAGCAGCCGCGAACGAGCGTGGCGTTGCCGTGCTCGACGCCCCGGTCAGCGGTGGCAACGCCGGCGCGGCAGCCGGGACGATGGCCGTTCTCGTCGGCGGTGACCTGGCCAGGGGGCAACGACGGCGGGTAGCGGCGGACCAGGCGGTTGATCGACTGGTTGTACCTTTGCGGTCAGCCCACTGCCCGAGCCGAAGAGGATGACGCTGCCGCCGGCTCGTCTACTCCCCTACTGCCATCGAAGGTAGGTATCATGCCCGAACGTGAACATGACGGTCGCGTAGCCTTGATAACCGGTGGTGGCCGGGGCTTCGGAAAGGCGTTCGGCGTTGCCTTAGAAGGTGTTTGAGATCTCCGGTTAGGTGATTCTCTGTAGCGGTCGTGGTCCTGGCCGCTGGGCGGGTGTGCGCCTGTCGATGCGACGGACCATGGTGGCGATCATGGCCCAGCGGATGAGGGATTC
>Ga0207710_10000127_pt1 | contig 92787 bp, 79 predicted proteins | sample KBSS24metaG_FD_184400 | JGI IMG/M metagenome (GOLD analysis project Ga0207710, IMG submission 184400) | Switchgrass rhizosphere microbial communities from Kellogg Biological Station, Michigan, USA - KBS S2-4 metaG (SPAdes) (version 2) | ecosystem: Host-associated > Plants > Roots > Rhizosphere...
AGAAATTACAATCCGTGCGACACATCCCAAACCCTGAAACCAGAATCCAGAACCTGCCACAGACGGAGGTTATATGGCACTGACTTTCGGCACGCTGTTGAGTTCTCAAAGAGCAGACGCTTTCCGGCTTCTACCTCGCGGTTTCGACCGGCGCTGTTCTTACTTTACTTGGGAGATTTCGTCGGTGTCAAATCCGCTCGAACTTCGTGTTCGCGGTGGCCACCGAGGCCATCTCCGTGGTGCTGGTACTACTGCATTCCAGTCCGAACTCGGGGTTCCGACCGGCGCCTTTTCAGGCTACTTGCCAGATTTCGTCGGTGTCAAATCCGCTCGAACTTCGTGTTCGGGGTGGCCACCGAAAGCCATCTCGCTTGTGCTTGGACTACGCTACCAGACGGCTTGGGCTACCCCGCGGGGGGTCCTCCCAAACCACCGTCCAACCGGCGGGCCGAGGCCGATCTCGTCACCCTACCCCCCTCTGACCAGGCCAAACATGCTCCAGCGACACCAGGGTGACTCGACGCGGTCGGGGCTCGGAAACGGGACCGAGGAAGGGTGGCCGTGACACCCGTCACCGCCGGCCGGACGCCGGGAGGCCCGGCCGGACGCCGGTGGCCGTGGCGCTCGGGGCCAGCCCCGCGAACCGCGCGATGGATGATGGCTCGGTGGATCAGTCGATGGACGACGGTGATGGCGGCCGGAGCCGCGGTTCGGCTCGGCCCGGCTCGACGACACGGCGGTCGATCGACGGCGGATCGGTCTTCGAGGAACGGATCGGGTACGCGCGGGCGGTGTGCTTCGGCGACTGGCTCCACGTCTCGGGCACCACGGGTTTCGACTACGCGACGATGACGATCTCCGATGACGTCGTCGAGCAGGCCGAGCAGTGCCTGCGCACCATCGGCGGGGTCCTGGCCGAGGCCGGCTTCACCTTCGACGACGTCGTACGGGTGCGGTACCTGCTCCCGGAACGGGATAACTTCGAACTCTGCTGGCCGGTGCTGCGGCGCTGCTTCGGCGCCGTCCGCCCGGCGGCGACGATGCAGGTCTGCGGTCTGGCCGACCCCCGCATGAAGATCGAGATCGAGGTCGACGCCCGGCGCTGACGGCGCGCCGGGCAGCGACGCGGAGATTCCGCGCCCAGGGTCGGAGTCGGAGTCAGGCGTGGCGCCGGGGCGCGGCGCCTCGGTGCTGCCGCCGAGCCCTACCCCCGCCAGTCGGCCCGGCGCCACAGGAACGCCGCCACCACGATCACCATGCCCATGGTCACTAGTCCAGACTCGCCGGCGACGTAGCTCAACGCGACCGGTGACGCGGTGACGCCGGCGGTCGTCGCCACATCAAAGACCGTGTTCACGGCGTTGTGAGCGATCGCCACCGGCCAGATCCCGCCGGAACGCTCGCGCAGCCAGGCGTAGAAGACGCCGGCCGCGCCGACCGCGACCACGACCGTCGGCGCCACCGCCCACGGGCTGCCGACCGAGTCGTAGCTCGCGGTCAGGGTGATCAGCGGCACGTGGAACAGACCGTGCAGGAGCCCGGTCGCCGCCGCCGCCCGCCGGGACGAGGTCAGCTCCCGCAGGCGCGGGAGCAGGAATCCGCGCCAGCCGATCTCCTCTCCGAGGATGACGACACTGAACACCACCGTCTCGGCGAACAGGTCCGGCAGTGCCGCCCCCAGGCGCGGGAAGGTGACCAGCCCGCACAACCCGGCGACGAGGTAGGGGAGCGCGACGACGAGGGCCGGGACGGCCAGCGCGACCGGCCAGAACCGCGGGCCGCCCCGACCCAGACCGATACCGGCCCAGACCGCCCGGCGCTGGCCGCGGGGCACCGCGACGAGGGTGGTGACCGCGACGGCCAGCGTCGGAACCAGGATCGAGAGCATCGGGGCCCACTGGCTCGCGCTGTGGTGGAAGGCCAGCGCGAGCCCGAGCTCCACTCCGAAGGCGACAGCGAGGTAGGCCGCCACCTGCCGGCGGCTGCCCGCGGCAGGAACGGCGGAGATGGTGGGGATGGTGGGGTCGGTGGGGACGGAGGGGTCGGTGGGGACGGAGGGGTCGGAGGGGGCGGCGGGGAGCGCGGACGCGGCGCTGGTCATGGTCGATCTCCTGGTTCGGGCCGGCCTTCGTCGACCGGCGAGAACGATGATCGAAGTTGCGGGGCGCCTTCCGCATCGGGCGCCGGTCGCCCGTCCCAGCGCCTCAAGACGGATCTCCCCGCGGCCGGAGTCATCCTCGGGAAGGATGCCGGCGGCCGGGACGGCGTCGTACTCTCGGCGCCGTGAGCGTGACGATCACCGCGCCCGGGCGGTGGCCCGCGCTTCGCCCGTCCCTGGTCGACCTGGCCTGTGCGCTGGTCCTGGCGCCGCTTCTGGTGTGGGCGGTCGTCGACGTGCGCTGGCGGGAGACCGGGTTCGCCGAGCCGGGCCCGGCCGCCGTCGTCCTGACCGTCGTCGCGGCGATGGCGGTGGCCTGGCGGCGGGTCCAGCCGCTCGCGTCGCTGACCGCGGCCACGGTCGCGATCGTCATCGCCACGGTCTGCCACTACGACGTGACCGACGCCCAGCCGTTCGTCGTCTGCGGGCTCCTGCTCTCCCTGGCCTACCACCGGGAGCCGCCCCTCGCCCTGGCCGGTCTCGCGGTCGCGCTCGCCGGCTTCACCGTGATCGTCGCCAGCCATCCGCCTGGCCTGGGGCGGGACAACGTCGGCTGGACGTATGGCCTGCTCACCGGGTTCTGGGTGGTTGGCCGGCTGCTGCGCGCCCGCCGCGAGATGCTCGTCGCGCGGGCCGAGGCGGCGGAGCAGCGGGCGAGTTCCGAAGCCGGTCGGACCGCGCTCATGGTGTCGACCGAACGGCTGCGGATCGCCCGCGAGCTGCACGACATCCTGTCGCACACGGTCAGCCTCATCGCGGTGCAGGCGACCGTCGGTGAGCATCTTGCCGACTCCGACCCGGCCGCGGCGCGACGCGCGCTCGGGGTGATCGGCACTGGCGCCCGCGAAGCCCTGGACGAACTACGCCGGCTGCTGACGGTGCTCCGTGAGGAGGAGGCCGAGGAGCCCGACGGCGGAGACGGCGCCGCGGCCGACGGGGTCGCCACCGGCAGGAACGCTACTGGTACGACCGCTACTGACAGTGGTGATGCGGGCGACCCCGGCACGGCGCCCGCCCACACGCTGGCCGACATCGGGCCTCTCGTCGACCGGGTGCGGGACGCCGGGATACCGGTCCAGCTTCGGACCGAGGGCGCCGTGCGGGGCCTGTCGCCGGCGGCGGAAGCCTGCGGGTTCCGGATCGTCCAGGAGGCGTTGACCAACGTCGTCAAGCACGCCGGGCCCGCCCGCGCCGACGTCGTCGTCGCCTACCACCCGGACGCGCTGGAACTGACCGTGACCGACGACGGGGCCGGGCCGCCGGCCCAGCCGGTGCGCGTCGGGCACGGCCTGCCCGGGATGCGGGAACGGGCCGCGCTGTTCGGCGGCTCGCTGGTCGCGGGACCGCGCGCGGCCGGCGGCGGCTTCGAGGTCCGGGCCCGGATCCCCGACGGACCCTCGCTGTGACCGGCCCCTCAACCGCCGTCCCTGCGGTCCCGGCGGTCCCGGCAGGCCCGGCCGGCCCCGCCGTCGGGGCGGCGTCGTGATCACCGTGGGGGTGGCCGAGGACCAGGAACTGGTTCGCGGCGGGTTCGTGGCCCTGCTCGACTCGGCGCCGGACATCCAGGTGGCCGGTCAGGCCGCGGACGGCCTGGACGCGATCGCGCTGGCTCGCCGGACCCGGCCTGACGTGCTGCTCATGGACATCCGGATGCCGAACCTGGACGGCTTGTCAGCCACCCGCCGGATCGTGGCCGATCCGCTGACGGCGGCGACCCGGATCCTCATCCTGACCACCTTCGACCTGGACAGCCACGTGCACGACGCGCTGCGCGCCGGCGCCAGCGGCTTCCTGCTCAAGGACGTGACGGCCGCCGACCTGCTGGCCGCGATCCGGGTCGTCGCGGCGGGCGAGGCACTGCTCGCGCCCCGGATCACCCGCCGGCTGATCAGCTACTTCGCCGCCCAGCCGACACCGTCCGACCGCTACCGGGAACCGGTCGCCCGCCTGACCGCCCGGGAGCGGGAGCTGCTGGTCGCCATCGCCCGCGGCCTGTCGAACGCCGAGATCTCCCAGCGGCTGCACATCAGCGTGGCCACCACCAAGACCCATGTGAGCCATCTGCTGACCAAGCTCGACGTCCGCGACCGGGTGCAGCTGACAATCGTCGCCTACGAGTCCGGCCTGGTCCAGCCAGGAGCCGGCGGCCTGGCGGACGGCGCGGCCGGCCCGGCCACCAACTGAGCGAGCCGGCCCGCGCACAGCTGACCAACCCGCGAGGAGCGTCCGGGCCCGGCGCTCGGACGCTCCTCGGCGCTCCTCGGCGATAGGGCGCTCCTCGGCGATAGGGCGCTCCTTGGCGCTCGACGCGCCTTGGCTCAGACGGTGTCGAACAGGGCGCTGACCGACTCTCCGTTGTGGATGTGACGCATGGCCTCGGCCAGAGCGGGCGCGATGGACAGGACCGTCAGTTTCGGCGTCCGCTCCTCGGGCGGGACCGGGACCGTGTTGGTGCACACGATCTCCTCGACGTCGGGCTGGTCACCGATCCGCTTCAGTGCCCCGCCCGCGAACAGCCCGTGGGTGCAGGCCACGCGGATGCTGCCGACGCCGATCTCCCGCAGCCGGTCCAGCAGCTCGAGGACGGTGCTGCCCTTGGCGATCTCGTCGTCGAGAACGATGATGTCGCGGCCGGCGATCTCCCCGATGACCGCGCTGATGGCGACCCGGTCGTCGGTGAAGCGCTGCTTCGCCCCGGCGGCGACCGGGACGCCGAGGCGCCGGGCGAACCGAGCCGCCTCCTTGGCGTTGCCCAGGTCGGGTGAGACGACCGTCGTGTTCGACAGGTCGTACTGGCGGAAATGCTGGGCGAGTTCGCGCAGCGCGTGCAGGTGGTCTACCGGCACGCTGAAGAAGCCGTGTACCTGTGGCGAGTGCAGCGTCATGGCCAGAATTCGGCTGGCGCCGGCGGTGACCAGAAGATCGGCCACCAGACGCCCGCCGATGGAGATACGCGCCTCCTCCTTCTTGTCCGAACGGGCGTAGGAGTAATGCGGTATCACGACGGTCGTCCGGGCGGCGGACGCGCCCTTGGCCGCGTCGATCATGAGGAGTAGCTCGACCAGGTTCTCCTGCACCGGCCGCACCAGCGGCTGGATGATGTAGATGTCCCGCTCCCGGCAGTTCGCCTGAAGCTGCACCTCAAGACAGTCGTTGGCGAACCGGTCGATCCGGACGGGCGACAACGGTGTCCCCAAGTGCCCACAGACCTCGGCGGCCAGCCGAGGGTGCGCGCTTCCACTGAACACGACGATCTCTCGCACGAACCGCTCCTGACAATTGCGCGGGCATCTCCCGGCGCTCCCATCGTACAGGTGCGAACGTATTGTGAATCGTTGTACTGTTCGCGAGAAATACGTGCGCGGTCAGGATCTTCATTTCCGCCGGGCCGCTGGCGGTGGCGAGACGCCGCGCGCGTCCGGGCCGGCGGGGCTACGCGACAAGCCCGTTGCCGGTTGCCTCGATTATTTGCAGGAGGTCCTTGGCCAGCCGGGGTGTCCTGGCCGCCACGAAGGAGACGAGTTCCCCACCCGGGCGTCGGCGCAGACGCAGCGGATGCCCGCCCGGGTCGAGAACCGTGCCGCCGGCCGAGCCGACCAGGTAGACGCCGCCGCACACGTCCTCGAAGTATCCCTGGTTGCAGATCATCGCGTCGAGCGAGCCGCTCGCCACGAGGGCCAAGTCCAAGGCCGGGGCCCACAGGTTGGTCGCCCGCTTGCAGCGCCGGGCCAGGAGGCGGTCGACCCGCGGGCGCCACCCGGTCGTCTCGCTCGTGTAGTTGGTCACCACCGACACGGTGGCCCGGCCGAGCGGCACCTCGACGGGCGGCGGAGCGGCGAGCCGGTGACAGTCCGTCGCCAGGAACTCGCGGCCGAGCAGCGGATCCATCACGAGCGCGAGGACCACCCGATCCCGGTGCAGGAGCGCGATGGAGATCGCGCAGTGCGCGATGCCATATCCGAAGTTGTTCGTTCCATCGAGCGGATCGACGACCCAGGTGTACTCACGATAGCTGGCGCGACCGCCGTCCTCGCTGACGAAGCCGTACTCAGGATATTCCCGCCGCAGCGCCTCCTCGATGATATTCCGCGCCATCTCGTCGGCGCGCAGCAGAACGTCGTTGTCGCCCTTGAAGCGAACGATTGCCCTTTTGGAGAATTCTTCTCTGATTGCCAGCCCGGCGCGTCTCGCGCACTCGATTGCCAGCTCCGCCTCTCCACTCAGCCGATCATCGCCAGCCACCAGAAGTCGGCTCGACTTATTCATCGTCTTCTTCGCCCTCTCCGCGCGAACGCCTCCTGATCTTATATTCCTCGGTGATGATTCCTGGCGCGAGCGCCGCGAAGGTCGTGGCGCCAACGCCGACGACGGCGGCCGCGCCGCGCCCGGCCGCGGACCCCGATCTCAGGTGGTCGAAAAGACCGGACGCCGTCAGACCGAGCACTACCACCGCGACCGTGAGGAACGACATCCACAGGGTCAGCAGGCGGTCGCGGCGAGAGGCCCGGTTCGCGGCGGCGGCACCGGACTGCCGCGACAGACTCAGCAGGGCGTGTTCGCCCAGGGTCGCCCGTTCGCGTCCCAGCGGCTGCCGCAACGCGATGTCGGCGATCTGGTCCATCGCCGTGGTCTGGATGGTCCGCAGCGCGAAGAGCGCGTCGTGAGTCGTCCAGATCGGCGGGGAGGCCGGCGACACGACGTGACACCGCCAGCTTCCGTTGCCCTGCCTCAGCCCGAGGAGGCGGTCCGTACCGGCGAGCACCGCGAACTCGTCGAGCCCGTGGCCGGCCAGGGCGAGCGCGGACAGTGCCCACGGTGTTCCGAAATGGCGGAAATCGAGAGCGGCCGGAGTCGCGCCGTCGACCCTCGTCACCGGTGTGATCGACGACGGCCACGGCTCATCCGCCTCAAGGTCGAAGATCTCCAGTAGACGCGCGCACCCGCGCCGGACGGCCGGGTCGTCGGCAGGCACGTCGCACGCTAGCAACGTGATCACTACGTGGCCGGTGTACGCCGCCTCCGTCGCGTCCTCGGTTTCGTCCGGCGTCATCCGCCAGCCGCCGTTCGAGCCCTGCCGGCCCCTCAGCCAGGCGACACCGTGCGCGACCGCCTCGCGACCGCCCAGTCCGGCCAAAGCACGCACCGCCTGGGCGGTGGGATAGATCCGGGAAGCAGCTTCGTCGGCCCCGACGGACGAGCCGCCGGACGGCCAGCCGCCGTCGGGCCGCTGGTGTCGCTCAAGCCAGGCCACAGCTCGCTGCGCGTGGGGGCCGGTGCCGTCACCGACGGCGCGCAGGGCCGTCAGGCAGAACGCGGTGCTCTCGGTGACCGATACCGTGCTGCTGGCTCCGATGAGGGAGCCGCGGACCTGCCAGCCACCATCCTCGTTCTGCAACGTACGCAGTGTCTCGACGGGGCGCTCCACCAGTCGACCGCGCTGGCCGGCGTGGATGTGAGCCATCAGCCCGAGCGCGGTCGAGAGCGTGCCGATGTCCGTTCCGCGCTGGTAGAGATCCCAGCCCAGGAGGTCGCCCTCACAGGACATGTTCGTCTCGAGATAGTTGAGCGCGGCCGCGAAGGCGGGCCGGATCCGCCGGGCGATGCCGGCGGATCCGCGCGAGATCTCTGCCCACTGCCAGGCGCTCTCGAGCCAGCTGAGAAGCTCGGCGCCGTACCCGCCGGCCCGCAGCTGTCTGATCGTGAACCACCGGGCGTCGGCGGCCGCCGGTCCCTCCGTCAGCGCGGCCGCCGTGGCCGCGACGACGAGGTCGCCGCCGTCGGACGGCGCGACGATCACTCCCAGACAGCTGACCGACAGGCCGTGCCGCGCCAGCATCTGGCGCTCGACCAGTTCCCCCAGGTCGCCGCCCGATGCCGGTGGAACACCCGACGGGCAGCTGAGGAAGAACAGGCTCGGTGCCTCGTCGGACTTCCGCAGAAGTATTCGGCCATCCGCCTCGCACACTACGACGACGCGTATTCCGGGATTGCGCGGGCGCGCCCGCCCCCTGCTCTGACCGTTCACGGCCATGTCGACCGCGCCCCCCTCTGGTCATACCTCTCGAGCGCGGTCCCAGACGGCCGGTCCCCGGCTGTCGACGCTGGCTCGACTTGTAGAGGATCATGTCAACGACATCCCGGTACGCCAGCCGTCGAGCGCCGACGGGGCACAACGCGTCGCGCTGAGGAATCCCCGGAGGTTCTGGCGCAGTCGTGCCACGGGCAGCGGGGCCAGCGGCATCGCGTCACCAGTCGCGATCGGGGACAAGGAGAAGACGTCCACGCCGCACCGCTGGTACGCGCCCTGGAGGATCAGGCTCGCCGTCGGGCCGGCCGCCGCCGCGCTCACCCGGTGGACGACGTCCGACGCAAGCCAGTACGAGGATCCCGCGGGCAGAAAGGCGTCGAACACGCACCGCAGCCCGACGTCACCGCGGTACGTCAGCGAATACGCTCCCGCGCCTCGCTGGGCCTCGTAGGCGTAGGAGCGATGGGGCTCACCATCCGGCGCCACGACGAACTCCTGATGGCGGTACCCACCGCGCAGTACGGTCGCCGCGAAGTCCCACCGGTGGTTGTGAACGTTGCCCGCCGCGACCGGGCGACCCTCGTCAGCACCCTCGGCGGCTCCCGGCCACAGGTGCAGGCGTAGCTGGTACGCACACCGTGAAAGCAGAACAATCTTAAGGAAACCGTTCGGGTGCGCATAGGAACGCTCCGCGATCACGCGGAGCATCCGCTCGTCGGACGCCACCTCGCCGAGCAGTGGGTAGAGCGAGCGTGAGCGGACAAGAGCATGCAGGGCGCGCGCGAGCGTGGTCGGGCCGGCGCGCGGGCGCAACGAGACCCCGGCCGCCAGGCTCCGATCCAGCAGATCGAGCGCTTCCATTTCCTTCCACAGCTCCTTCGACGTGCCAGCCCGGACTCGGCGATGTCCTCAATCCGGGGACGGACATCCTCAGCCGCGGGAGATGTCGGCGTTGGAGTAACGGACCTCCCCGGTCACCTCGCGCGCCACCGGGAGGAAATCGGGCAGGACGACGGCCTCGGATTCGGTGCGCAGCTGAATCTCAACAATGAGACAGGCCCGCCCGGCCGGTTCCGATATCGCGTCCAGCTCGAAGGTCTGGTTATCGATGCGGAAGCTCCACCGCCGCTTGACCACCGGCCGGCGGCCGTCGCCCAGGTCACGGGCCAGGTGCGCCAGCGCGCTGAACTCGGCCTCGCTGATCTCGGCTTCCGACACCTCACGGACCCCCGGTCGAATGGTCCTCAGCTGACAGCGCCGGAACCCCACCCCGGTCGCGTCCGACCAGCGGCGGATGCGGTCCTCGCGGCCCTCCCCCGCCGGAAGGTAGATCTGGGTCAGATCGGCGACCGCCGCCGTCGCCAGCACCGGATGGGACCAGTCCGGCTGACGTGAAAGGAGGAACTTTCGCTCGATCTCGATCGCGACGTCCGCGGTGGCTCTCGCCCGCGCCCCGTGCTGACCTGATGCCCGGATGCCCGTCACAGGTGATCACCACAGCGCCCACCCGAGCACAGACCCCGGCTTCCAGCCCGCCGATCTCGCGAGCCATGACAGCGCCGGATCGGCTTTTCACGAGTCAACCGCCCATCCCCTCCAAACGGTGATGCCGGCCTCATGGTAGAGCAGAATTGTAGTGGGGATCAGTCCGACCGCGAACCCCACGAGTGTTCCAAGGGTTGACGAGTTACATTCCGTCGTCTAACGGGGCTGCGCTCCGGCCCGACCAGGCATGTTCGCTGAGCGTCTCGTTTCGGCGCAGGCTCACGCAGGGGCCTGCGCCTGACCGCCGCCACCCGCCACGCCTATTGATCGTGACCGATGGCTTAACGCCGAAACTGCTGGTCAGATGCGCTGTCCGTTTGCGCATGTGGAGCGGGCAGCCACCACGGTACGTCAACTTGACTTCAGAAGTCATCCTGCTGCGGTCAAGCTTCCTAGCGGACCATCCCGCCACCCAACACTCATTCATCGTTGCATCCGGCGGGTTCCGGCGAGCCCTGAAAAGGCTCAAGACACTCGTGAAGATACGTGTTCACACGGGCCTGCTCGGCCCGGTCGACCAAGCCGTGCCGATCGGCGACCGGCGTTCCGCCGACGTAGACGGAGACAATGTTCTGGGGCCCGCAGGCGAGCACATAGGTCCCGTAGGGATCCCACGTCGGACCGGTGTCAGGCGAGGTGGGATCGACGACGAGGAAGTCGGCGTACCGCCCGGGGGCCAGGCTGCCGACGTCCGCTCCCGCCCCGATGACATCGGCCGCCGCGCGGGTGTGCAGGTCCAGGACTTCGGCCACGCCCAGACAGGAAGGATCGGCGTTCACAGCCCGCTGAACATAGAGGCCGGCTCGCATGTTCGCCCACGGATCGCTCAGATCGCCGCTGGAGGCGCCGTCCAGCCCTAGCCCGACCCGGATACCGGCCGCCCGATAGCGGGGGATGTCCGCGATCCCCGAGCCGAGACGCCCGTTGGACGCCGGCTGCCAGGTCATCGCTCCGCCGGCCGCCGCAACGGCGCTTACGATGTGGTCGTCGGTGTGGATGAAGTGGCCGAACACCAACCTCGGGCCCAGCGCTCCCGCCTCCTGGTACCAGGTGAACCGGTTCCGTTGCCGCATCGCGTCCCTCGCGCTCTCCAGCAGATGCGGCTGGTTGACCAGGCCGAGTCGTCTCATGACAGCCGCCTCGGCGCGCGCGGTCCACCGATCCGCGGCCCACGGGACGGTGCCGGTCAGAGCCAGGCCGAGATGGAGCGGGTCCGATGTGGCATCGGCGGCCCGGGCAAGCGTCTCCTCGAGGTGAGCACGCAGATGCTCGGCGTCGCCGTCCTGCGCCAGCATGACGCTGTGCAGATGGCGTAGACCGGAGTCGATCTTGGCCCGTAGCTGCGCGTGCTGCCGGTCGACCGAGGGGACCTGGGCCGCGATGGCCGTCGTACCGTCCGGGCCCGATCCGAACGACAGTCCGTTGTGGCAGAAGTCATAGACGGTCGTCACGCCGTTCACGAGGCAGTCCCGCGCGCCGTGGCGGGTCATCCAGTAGACGTCCTCGGGGCCCATGCCGGCAATGACGGTGCCGGTCGTCGCCAGCCAGCCCGGCAACGACTCGTCCGCCGCCAGACCCCGAATTCCGGAGCTGTACAGGTGGCTGTGGGCGGACACGAAACCCGGCGCGACGAAACAACCGCCGACATCCAGCTGGCGACGGCCCAAGAGCCCGGCTGGCGGACGGCCGGATCCGCGGGCGCTGATCCGGCCGTCCGCGCCCACGGCCATCCATCCTCGAAACGGTGCCGTCCCGTCCATCGGCAGGAAGAGCCCGTTCGTCACGACCAGCGCCGGATACGGGTCACTCGCGGCCGGCGGCACTTGTCCCCGTCACGCGGCCGCGGGCTCCCCGAGACACCCGCCTCATCACATGCACGTCCCCCGTAGGCGTTTCCACCAGGGTGCCGGAGATCCCGGCGGTACGTGGACGGATCGAGGAACCCACAACGACCGACTGAGCCCACAAGCGAAAAACCCCCGGGCCGGCCGGGGGTTTCGACAAAGGATCCGGGGTGGAGGTGAGGGGATTCGAACCCCTGGCCTCCTCCGTGCGAGGGAGGCGCTCTACCAGGCTGAGCTACACCCCCGGAACGCCTTTACCTTACAGCCTCCGACGCCGGTCGTGACGAGAGGGTCCCTTCCGGTGGGTCAGACCGCCCCCGGGCGGACCCGTCGGCCGGCCCGGGAGGGTCGCCTCGGGCCGGGCACGGCGCCCGGAACCTCGGCTTCAGCCGGAGCCGCGGCCGAGGCCGAGTCCTGAGCCGAGGCCGACGCGGAGGCGGCGGCCGGGGCCGGCGCGGGGACGACGTCGGCCAGCAGGCTTTCGAAGATCCGGGCCGCCGCGTCCGGGCGCAGGAGGCCGGCCTCGTGCCCGCGCCAGCCGTGGCGACGGTGGCCGTCGTAGGTGGCGCCGCGATCGGGGGCGCCACCGAAGACGAGGCGCGCCCCGGCCGGCTGCGTCGCGGCGGCGGCCAGCGCTCCGGGGTCGTCGAGCGGCCGGCGCTCCCACAGCGACAGGTACTCCTCGGGCACCCAGGCGAGACCCTCCAGCGGGACCTGCCAGCGAGCGCGGCCGGGCCGGTAGCTGGCCAGGGTCACCCGCGTGCCCCGGCAGCGCAGGTGGAAGCCGGTTCCGTCGGCGAGCAGGCCACGGACGTCGACGGGGAGGGGCGAGCTGGACGGGCAGAAGACGATGCCGCGCGGGCGGACGGCGGCGGCCCAGCCGCGCAGCGCCGGCGGGAGCGCTCCTGGGGGGATGTCGGGCGCGGCGGCCGGCGCCGCAACCGGGGCCGAGGCCGAGGCCAGATGTGGCACAAAGGTGTGCTCGGGCATAGCGGTGGACACGGAGATGGGGGCGGACACGCGGAGTCCTTCGCATCGGGGAGCTCCAGACGTCCCCACCGCGCGGCGAAGCGGCGCCACGAAAGGTGGATCATCAGGAGCTGGCTACGAGGTGGCGGCGATGCCCCTCACGCGCGGACCGGGAGGACCGGGAGGCGCCCAGCGAATCGACTCAGACGGCCGGGCTCAACGCGCGCGAGGGCGCGGACAGCACAGCCCACGACAGTCACGGCCGACGAGCATCGCGACGCGGTCGTCCCACGCCCGACGCCCTTTCGGCTCGCTCACCGTCACCCCACCATTATGCACGGAGCGCGGCGGCGCGCCGAACCGCGCGACGGTCACCCGCGGCGACCCGGGCGGGCGGCGCGTCCGCGAGGGCGCGCCGATCGAGGTTGGTCGCGACCTCGACGATCTCCAGGCCCCGGCCAGCGGCCTGGGCGACGAGATCGTCGGTCACCGAGCCTCGAGCGCCCCAGGCGGGACGCAGGACGAGCAGCGCGATCTCCTCCTCGCCCCCGGCGTCGCCGCCAGCCGCGAGCTGCTCGGCCCGGTCCAGCAGACGGGTGTTCGTGCGCTGGTAGACGGTGTCGTCCTCGGTCTCGTCGAGGATCTCCAGCTCGTCCGCGCGCAGGGAGGCGAGGGTGCGGTCGTAGGCGTCGACCCAGCGCTGGCCGCGACTGGCTACCGACGTCTGCCGGAACCGGTCGACGGAGAAGGGCAGGACGACCAAGCGCCGCAGCCCGATCCGGCGCGCGGCGCGCAGGACCGTCAGGTCCGCCCCGGAGGCGGCGGCACCGAGCACGAGCCGGGGATGAAGATCCTTGAGGACAGCGGCCACCCTACGGGCCACCTCGGCCACGGCGTCCTCACGGAAGCGCGACGGCTTCGTGTCCGCCCCGTCGATCTGGACCCCGCCGAATACGACGATCACCATGCCCCGCCCGTCCCGGACGACTGTGCGCCCGGCCCCACCAGTCTGGCACCTTCACCGGCCGTTGGCACGGCGTGTCATGGATATATCAGCTGACTGGGACTGTCAGCTTCCGACGGCCCGGCGGTGGGTGTAACCGTCGACGTCCTCGCCGTCGTCCGGGCCGACGGCCGGCGCGGGCTGGCTCGCGGGCGGGACCGAGGACGAGGGCGCGGACACCCGCGGCCCGGCCGTCAGCCCGCCATGCGACCCCGGCGGGTTGACCTGCACCCGCCCCGGGCGGCTGGTGGTGGGACGCCCACCAGGCGGGCGCGCGGTCGGACGCCCGCTGGACCGGAACGGGCGCTCGTCCTCGTCGCCGAAGTCGGGATCGGCGTCAGACCAGCCGTGGCCGGCGTCGGCCACGGCGCCAGGCTCACCCCGCGCCTCAATGCCGTCGGCGTACTCGCCGATCCCGTAGCCGTCCGCCCCGCCGTAGCCGTCCGTCCCATGGCCGGTGGCGTCGTGTCCATGAGCGTCATATCCATGAGCGGCGTAGCCAGCAGCGCCATAGCCAGCAGCGCCATAGCCAGTGGCGCCGTGGCCGCCGGCGCCGTACTCCTCGGCGTCGTCGTAGTCCTCGTCGTCGTAGTCCTCGGCGTAACCGCCGGCGCCGTAGTACTCGGCCGCGCCGTAGGTCTCCCCGGCACCGTAGCTCTCGGCTACCGCTTGGCTCTCGGCTACCGCTTGGCTCTCGGCGGCGGCGTGGGTCCGGTCGGCGGCGGCCTCGTCCGCGTGGCCCTGGGCCGGCGGCAGAGCCAGCGGGCGCCCGTCCAGACCGGCGCCGTCACCCGCGGCCGCGGCCGCGATCCGGTCGGCGGCCACGGCGGCGATGTCGCGCAGGTCAACGGTCTCGGCCTCGGCCAGCGCCAGATCGCCTTCGCCGTCGGCATCGGCGCCGGCGCCGGCGCCGGCGCGGCCGGAAGCCCGCCGCGCTGGTCCGGCGCCCACGGTGACCGACGGCCGGCCAGACTCCGCGCCAGTCAGCCCAGAGCGACCGGCGCGGGCCGGCGCGGCGGCACCGCTCGAGCGCGGGGCCGGCCGGGCGGCCCGGGCCTGAGCGCCGGTGGCCGGACGCCCGGTCCGACCCGCCTGCTCACGTTGGGTACGGACCACCGAACGCAGGTGGGCCAGGTAGACGAAGAGGCCGACATCCTCGATGGCCTGCACGATGTACCAGGTCCCGCCGAGAAGCGCGGCGAGAAGAATCGTCACGGGTAAGGCGCCGATGAGGACGTAGAGACGCTGGCGGCGAATACGCATGAGCGCGCGGCTCGCGGGCTTCGCCCGGCCGGGCGGGGGCCCGGCCGGGCGCCCGTCGTCGCGGGCCCGCGGGTTGGCTCCGGCCAAGGTCGCGGTCCAGGCGACGCCCGCGGGCGTCGCGTCGTCCCGCTCAGCGGCGGGCTCGATGGCGGAGTCCTCGTCCTCGTCGTCATCGTCGCGGGGGGTGTGCCGGGACAGCACTCGCATCGCGACCGCGAACCGGTCGGCCGAGCGCTGCTCGACTGTGCTGTCGTGATGGCGAAGCCACATGGGGATTAGCACAAAACCCCAGACCACGACAATGGCCAGCCAGATGAGAGCGCTCATGTCAGGTCACCTCGCACCCGGCCGCGTATCGTGCGCGACGCGCCCGCGCGCGGGGCTGGTCGCGCGCCGCGCCGCGGGTAAGAGCTGACCATCGGTACGCCTTCCTGATGCCGCGAGGATTTCGGAACTGACGCTAGTGACGGTTTACCCCTGGGTCACCGACCCGGAGGGGGCGTGTCGCGTGACGCTCGGCGCCCCGGCGCGCGGGCGTCGTTCTGGGCCGGTCGCGGTTGATGCGGAAAACCGGCTCGCTTCGCTGGACACTCGCCCGGCCGGGCGTCAGGAGGCCAGCCCGTCCGGCGGCTTGGAGCCAGGCCCGGCCGCGACGGCGAGGCCGGCGGACATTCCCACGGACGGGCGATAACGCAAAGCTACCGATGAGCTCTCTTTCGCTACGCAGGGCAACGGAAATCCTCCCGCGGGCGGCGCCCGGAACGGGTCGCCTACGGCGGCGGGTCGGCCGGCGGCGGGTACGGGAACGCCGGCTCCCGTCCCGACCCGGCTCGTCGCGGTGAACCGGCCGCGCCGGCCTCCTCACCCGGCCGCGGCGCCTCGCCCGGCCGGCGCCCTTCGCTCCCGTCAGCGCTCCCGGTGGACGTTGTGGCCGACGCGGACGTGCCCGACACGGACGTGGCGGGCACGGCCGACGCCGCCGACGCGGCCGGCACCGCGGCGGAATGGCCGGCCGCGCGAACCGCCCGCCAGCGGTTAAGCAGCCCGTCAGGAACGTCCTCGATCGTCAAGGCGAAGCAGATGTGGTCGCGGTAGGCGCCGTCGATCGAGAGATAGCGCCGCTGGAGCCCCTCTTCGCGGAAGCCGAGCTTTTCCATCACCCGCCGGCTGGACGCGTTCTCCGGCCGTACGTTGGCCTCGATTCGGTGCAGGCCAGCCGGCCCGAAACAGTGGTCGACGACCAGGGCGAGCGCGGTCGGGGTGATTCCCAGACCGGCCTGGTCCTGGTCGATCCAGTACCCGACATGGCCGCTGTTGAATGCGCCGCGCACGATCGTCGACACCGTCACCTGCCCGACCAGGCGGGACCCGTTGACGACCGCGAACGGGAGGGCCGTGCCGGCCCGGGCCTGCTGGCGCAGCCGCCGCAACATCTGGTTGTAGATGGAGATGGTCTGGCGGTGGTTCCAGTACTCCCAGGCCGACGGCACGCCGGTCGGCGTCGCCTCCCAGGGGGCCAGCCAGTCCCGGTTGCGCTGGCGGATCTCCACCCAGGCCACGCCGTCGCGCAGCCGGGGCGGCCGGACGGTGACCGCGCCCTCGACGAGGGTGACCGGCCAGCCAGGCGCCCGCATCACGGCCGCCCGGACGCACCGTGCCCGGGGCCGTCTGGCCGGTGGGCGGCTGGCCCGTGGGCATCTGGCCCGTGGGCATCTGGCCCGTGGGCATCTGGCCCGTGGGCGGCTGGCCCGTGGACATCTGGCCCGTGGGCATCTGGCCCGTGGACATCTGGCCCGTGGGCGGCAAGCTCGTCGCCGGCGGATCCGTGGCCGTGGTCGTTGTCGCCGCGCAGCTGGCGGAGCGCGTGCCCGATCACCGGCCGCAGCACCGCGAGCCCGTCGCGCACACCGCCCCGCGAACCCGGCAGATTCACGATCATCGATCGGCCGGTGACGCCGGCCAGGCCGCGCGAGAGCACGGCGGTGGGCACCGCGGGCGCGCCCGCCGAGCGCAGCGCCTCCGTCAGCCCGGGCACCTCCCGCTCGAGCACGTCCCGGGTCGCCTCCGGCGTCACGTCCCGGGGCGCGAGCCCCGTCCCCCCCGTCGTCACCACGACGTCCACCCCGTCCGCCACCGCCCGCCTGATCGCCTCGACGATAGCGTCCCGATCATCACTGATCACCACGACATCGTCGAGGGCGAATCCGAAGCCGGCCAGCGCGCCGGCGGCGAGCGGGCCGGAGCGGTCGGTGTAGACGCCGGCGGCGGCCCGGTCCGAGACCGTGATCACCCGCGCCCGGGCGCCGGCCGGCAGGCCCGAGGCCGGCTCGGCCGCCGGTCGCGGGGCGGGCTCGGCCTGCTCCGGCGGCGGCTCCGACGCCCGAGCCAACGCCGGCTCCGACGCCAGCGCCGACGCCGGCTCGCCGGGCCGGTGCCAGTCACCTGAGCGCCCGCCGGTCTTGGCCAGCAGCCGGACGTCGGTCAGCGTCGCCGTCGGGTCGACCGCCTTCACCATGTCGTGCAGGGCCAGCCCGGCCACGGCGACGGCGGTGAGCGCCTCCATCTCGACGCCGGTCCGGTCGGCCGCGCGCACCCGGGCGACGATCTCGACCGCCTCGTCGCGGATGGTCAGCTCGACGGTGGCCCCGGCCAGCGCGATGGGATGGCACAACGGGATCAGGTCCGGGACCCGCTTGGTGGCCATGATCCCGGCCACCCGGGCCACGCCGAGCGCGTCCCCCTTGGGCACGCCCGCGCCCCGCAGCAGCGCCACGACGGCCGGCGAGACGAGCAGCCGCCCGGCCGCGAGGGCGACCCGGCCGGTGACCGCCTTCGGGGCCACGTCCACCATCCGCGCGGCGCCGGCGGCATCGACGTGGGTCAGCCGCGGTGGGCCGTCGCCCGGGCCGGTCACGGCGCCGTCGCCCCGGCCGGTCTCGGCGCCGTCGCCCGAGCCGGTCACGGGGCAAGCCCGAACTGGTGGGCGGACTCGGCCAGGATGATCGCCGGCAGCACCGTTTCCGCCTCGGCCTCGACCACGTCCTCGGGCACGACGAGCAGCGCGTCCGCCGCGGCCAGGGCCGAGATGTGGTGCGAGCCCTGGCCGCCGGCCAGGTGGGCCCGGCGGCGCCCGGCCGCGTCGACGCTGATCCGGGCCCGCGGGTAGGAGCGGCGCCCGCGCGGCGAGCGCACCGGCTCGGCCAGCACGACGTCAACGGTGGGCGGGCCGGCCGGGCTGGCCGGCCGCCCGGCCATCCGGGCCAGGGCCGGGCGCACGAACAGCTCGAACGACACCAGAGCGCTGACCGGATTGCCAGGCAGCGTGAACACCGGGACGCCGTCGATCAGACCGAACCCCTGCGGCTTGCCCGGCTGCATGGCCAGGCGGGAGAAGCGCACCGCCCCGGTAACGCTCAGGACCTGCTTGACCACGTCGTAGGCACCGACGCTCACCCCGCCCGTCGTGACCAGGGCGTCCACGTCGGCCAGCAGCCCCGGCAGCGCGGCGGCGAACGCCTCGGGGTCGTCGGGGACGCCGGTGTGGCGGACGGGCCGGCCACCGGCCGCCCGCACGGCGGCGGCGACGGACGGCCCGTTCGAGTCGATGATCTGGCCCGGCGCGACCGGGCGCCCGAGTTCGACCAGCTCACTGCCGGTCGACAGGACGGCCACCCGCGGCCGCGGGTAGACCAGCGGCTCGGCCACGTTGACGGCGGCCAGCAGCGCCACCCGCGCGGAGTTGATGACGGCGCCGGCCGGCAGCACCATCGCGTCGCGGGTCACATCCTCGCCCCGGCGCCGGACATAGAGGCCGCGCGGCGCGGCCTGGTGGATCGTGACGGTCACGGTGCCCTGGTCGGTCCATTCCTGCGGCACCACGGCGTCCGCCCCGACCGGGATCGGCGCACCGGTCATGATGCGGGCGGCGCGTCCCGGCGGCAGCGGGGCGACGGCCAGCGCCCCGGCCGGGATGTCGGCCGCGACGGGGAGGGTGACGGTCCGGACCGGACCGTCCGAGCCGTCCGAACTATTCGGGCTATTCGGTCCGATGTCAGGTGGGCGGTTGGGTCGACCGGCAAGCCCACCGGTGGCCGGGCCGTCGAGGCCGTCGCGCCCTCCGTCGGCCGGGCCGTCGCGCGGGCCGGCCGACGCGACGTCCGCCGCCCGGACCGCGTAGCCGTCCATGGCCGAGTTGTCGAACCCGGGCAGGTCGAGGCGCGCGTAGGCGTCGACGGCCAGGACGTGGCCGGCCGCCTCGGTCAGCGGCCGACGGACCGGCCGCAACGGCGCGATCCGCTCCAGGATCTCCGCCAGATGATCCTCAACCGTCTTCATCGTCCTGTCCGCCGTGGCCCCTCCACCGTCCGCCCCGCGGCCCGTTGACCCGCTCCGGTCTACCCGCTTTGGTCCGCCGGGCCCGCTCCGCCTGGCCCGCTCCGGCTGGCCCGCTCCGGCTGGCCCGGTTGGCTGGCCCGTACCGGCTGGACCAGCCCGTTCGGCCCGGTCCAGCCCGCCTGGTCCCTAGACCGCCCGTTCGGCCTTCGGGCCGCCGGCCGCAACGTACTCCTCAAGCCACGGGTAGAGCTCAACCCCGAGATCGGCCCGCTCGCACGCCAGCCGGATGACCGCCTTGAGATAGTCGACTCGGTCACCCGTGTCATACCGCCGGCCACTGAAGACCACACCATGCACGGGTTCGCCGGCTTCGTCGGAAAGCTGGGCCAGCGTGCGCAGCGCGTCGGTCAGCTGGATCTCCCCGCCCCGCCCCGGCGGGGTGTCGCGCAGGACCGAGAAGACCCGGGGCGAGATCACATAGCGGCCAATGATGGCCAGCGTGCTCGGCGCGGTGTCGGCCGCCGGCTTCTCGACCAGGTCGCGGACACGGACGGTCCGGTAGGGGCTGGCCGGGTCCGGCCCGCTGGTGGCCGGGACGTCGTCGACGGTGGCGATGCCGTAGAGGCTGACCATCTCCTCCGGCACGTCCATCAGCGCGATAACGCTGCCGCCGAGCTGCTCCCGGACGGCCAGCATGCGCTCGAGCAGCGGGTCCCGAGCATCGATCAGGTCGTCCCCGAGCAGTACCGCGAACGGCTCGTCGCCGACGTGGGACGCCGCGCACAGGACGGCGTGGCCCAGCCCGCGCGGGGACTGCTGGCGCACCGAGTGCACGTCGGCCAGCGCGGCCGAGGCGCGGATGCGTTCCAGGCGGTGCGTGTCACCTTTGCGTTCCAGTGCGGCCTCGAGGTCGAACTCCCGGTCAAAATGGTCCTCAATCGCCTTTTTCGTCCGGCTCGTCACCAGGAGGACATCTCGCAGACCGGCGGCGGACGCCTCTTCCACCACGTACTCGATGGCCGGCCGATCGACGACCGGCAACATCTCCTTGGGCACGGACTTGGTGGCCGGCAGAAAGCGTGTTCCCTGTCCGGCGGCCGGAATTACCGCCTTCGTCACTGGCATAGCGAAACCTTAGTCGGCGGCCCATCCTCGGGCGCGGCGCGGCCTGGGTCAGCGCTGGCCCCGGCGGGCCGGTCACCGCGCCGACCTTTGGATTGCCTGGCGGAGGCGACGCGCGCCACAGCGCCGGCGGGGTGCCAGCGCCGCCGCCCGTACCGGCGCCGGGGCCGCGCCGGCCGGGGCCGCGTGGCGTCGCGCCCCGCGCGAGGGCCAGACCGGGCGCACCCGCGGGGACCGGTTCGTTCGGGCCGCGTGTAACCCACGCCACGTAGCCGCCACGGACCAGTCAGTCCCGCTTGAGGTACCGATACCGTGCCATTCCCGCCACCGACGCGGTGACCGGCACCGGCCGGTCGCCTCCTTCCGCCGGACCCCCGCGCTCGGGGCCGGCGGGCGCGGTCACGGGTCGAGCGGGGCGCGGACGGAGGACAGGTGGACGCTCATCTGCTGGCTCCGTTGGCCCGGACGTTCGACGACGCGTTGCGCGCCGCCGGCGCCGAGGCCAGCGAACGCCGCCGCCGGGACGCCTTCGGCGAACTGGCCCGTCGCCACGCCGAGCCGGGCCGTCACTACCACACGCTGCGTCACATCGCCGACGCCCTCGGGGCGGCCCGGGTGCTGGTGGCCCGGGGACGCGGGCCCGGGGCGGGCGAGCCCGCGCCGGCCTGCGTGCTGGCGCTGTTCTTCCATGACGCCGTCTACGACACCCGGGCCAGCGACAACGAGGACCGCTCGGCGCTGCTGGCCACTGAGGCGCTGGCCGTCCTCGACACCCCGGGCCCGGTGATCGCCGCGGTGGCCCGCATGGTCCGGGCGACCGCCGAGCACATCTCGTCCGCGCCCGACGAGGCCCTGGTCAACGACGCCGACCTGCGGATGCTGGCCCGCTCGGCGGCGGCCTACGACGTGTACTCCCGGCGGATCCGCCGGGAGTATGCCTGGGTGCCTGACGAGCAGTGGACCGCCGGGCGGGCGCAGGTGCTGCGCCGGCTGCTGGAGCGCCCGCTGTACGTCACGCCCTGGGCCGTCCGGCACTGGGAGGCCCCGGCCCACGCGAACATCCGGCGCGAGTTGGCACTGCTGGCCGCCGGCGCGGCTGGGGCCGGCCACGACCGAACCGGACACGACGGAGCCGGATACGACCGAACCGACCAGAGGCGCCACGATACGTAGCGATACCTGACCACAGTGTTGCCACAGCCGAACGCCAGTGCGAAAATTGATGAGTGCGTGTGACACTCGTGATCGACGGCCAGCGGTTGCGCCTGCCGGATGACACCGACGTCGCGGAACTGCGCCGACGGTTGACCCAGGCGGTGTTCCGCTGCGAGGTGGAGCAGGTTCATCTAGCCGACGGGGGAAGCGTGTTGGTCAACTGGCGGGCGACGAGGATCATCGGCATCGACACGTCCGAGGACGTCTAGGCGTTCCGTCGAGGACCCGGGCGAAGGCCGGCCCCGCGGCGGGTGACCGCCACCGGACGGCGGCCATCCCACGACGCTCGCCGGCCGCGTCGTCGCACGTGAGAAGGTGGTCATGCCGCCGCGACGGCCAGCCGGTGACGGCGCGGCGCCCCGTCCAACCCAGCGAGCGGCCCGGTCACAGCGAGGGGCCGGCCAAGGCGAGGAGCCGACCAAGGAGACGATGTGCGCAAGTACGTGATTATGGGCGTTCAGGGCAGCGGCAAGGGCACCCAGGCGAAGCTGCTGGCCGACGATCTCGATCTCGTGCACATCAGCGTCGGCGACATCTTCCGGTGGAACGTCCAGAACCACACCAAGCTCGGCGCCCAGGTCCGGCGGATCGTGGCCAGCGGCCATCTGGTGGGCGACGACCTCGTCGAGGCCGTGGTCCGCGAACGGCTGGCCAGCCACGACTGGAACTACGGTTTCATCATCGACGGGTTCCCGCGCAACGCCCGGCAGGCCGAGTTCTTCCTGGAAAGCTACGACATCGACGGGGTCATCTACCTCGACCTGCCGGACGAGGAGGTCGTGCGGCGGGTGCTGGCCCGGCGGCTGTGCTCGCGCTGTGGGCTGGACTACAACCTCATCGCCCACCGCCCCCGGCGGGAGGACACCTGCGACGTCTGCGGCGGGGCGCTCGTGACCCGCGCCGACGACAACCTGGACGCGCTGCGTGTCCGGCTGCGGGACTATCACGAGAAAACCAAACCGGTCATGGAGATCTTCGGAAGAAAAGAGTACATCGCGACGGTCGACGCCCGCCGGGACCGCCTCGAGGTGCAAGCTGAGATTCGCGGGCTCCTGGGCCTGCCGGTGCTCACGAGCGGGCCGGACGCGGGGATCGGAGGACAGCATGGCGAGGCGCCCGGTGGCTCGGCACCGAACGGTGGGAGTGATCCCCACCGCGACCCGCGCGGCAGCGACGCCGCCAAGCCCGTCGCCCGGTGACCGCCGGGAGCTCGGCCGTATGCCGGCCGGCCGGACGGCAACTGACGAAAAAGGGGAGCACCGTGCTTCCCGACCGCGCCGGAGGGGTAGTCGAGCACCGATGAGCACATCCGAACCCGACATCCGATGAACGCGACGTATCCGCCCGCGGGGGCCGGTGGGGCGAGCGTCGTCACGCACAGCTCGGCCAGCCCTCCGGTCGTCCATCACCTGGCGGAGCTGCCGCACCTGCCGAACGCGGTTCCCCAGGCCCGGGGCCTCATCCGGACCTGCCTGGGTTCGGCCGACCTCCCCGAGGACGCGATCGGCACAGCGGAGCTGCTGGTCAGCGAGCTGGTCACCAACGCGGTGAAGTACGGAGCGGCCCCGGTGTGGCTGCTGATCGAGTTGCGCCCCGGTCTGGTACACGCGTCCGTCTCGGACTCGTGCACGGAGCTGCCCCGCCGCCGGGGGGCCGACCCGGACGCCGAGGGCGGGCGCGGGCTGCTGGTGCTGGACGCGCTGGCCAGCAGTTGGGGCGCGGTCAGCGCCGGCAGCGGCAAGTACCTCTGGTTCGACCTCGAGGTCTGACGGCTCAAAGGTCCCGGGCGAAGGTCCCGGGCGCTCGACGTCCGGGCGCTCGACGTCGGAACGCTCAAGGTCCGAACGCCGCGGCGGCTGCGACGAGGGAGCCGGAACCGGCCGGTCGGCGGGGCGACGGCCGCTGCCGGTGCCGTCGGCTCACCGGCGAGGGCGAGCCGACGGCACCGGCACAACGGGTTCGCCCCTGTCCCCGAGGCGAGCCCGTTTACGGCAATGTTTCAATTGTTACGCCGGTGTTCGCATTCGGGCATCGAGCGCGGCCAGGGCGGCGCGGCGAGCAGCCTGAATCTCGTCCAGCCGGGCCTGGTAGGCCGCCGCCGTCGCCAACGGCGGGTAGAAGCCCAGCCGCGGCACGAACGGGGTTTCGTCGTAGCCCTCGGGCCGGTGCAGGGCATAGTTGCGGCCCGGGAAGAGTAGGTCATAGTTCTGGGCTATGTCCCAGATGGCGACGCTGGGGTTGATGCGGCGGCGGGCGAAGTACGCCTCCAGGACATCAACCGTGAAAGAAATCTCATGGAACTGCTTGACGAGGTCATGATAATGCTGCCCGACCTGATACTTGACCGGAAGGTCGACCTGGGCGCAGTCAGACCCGTCCAGGAGGTCCAGCGCCAGCACCTTCAGCGAGGTCTCGACGCCATAACCCCGCGAAAACGCGAGCGAGGCGAAGACGTCGGCGTCGATCACGAACTCGCCGATAAGCGGCTGGATGGTCTGCGTGACCGCCGGCACGTACTGCGCGAGCTGTTTGGACAACAGCGACCGCAGCATCTCCGTCGTCCGGCCGCCGGGCTGCCCGTCACCCGTCACCCGCCGCGAGCTGCCGTTGACGAACAGCGGTGCCCCGTCCGACGTGGCAGCCGCCGCGAGCACCCCCACGGTGTGGGGGTCGTAGCCCTCGAGGTCGGCGTCATGAAAGATCAACCGGTTGCCGAAGGCCAGGTAGGCCAGGCTGCGCATAGCCCCGGCCTTGCCGCCGTTCAGCGCGGACTCGCCGCTGGCGTGTCGGGAGATCACCGACCGGCCGCGCACGACCCAGCTGGCGCCCGCTTCGTTCGCGATGGCCACCAGATCGTGTTCGTCGCCGTCGGACGACGGGTCCACAACGATCCCGATCTCGTCGAGAACCGCCCTTTCCCGCATCCAGCGCTGCCGGTTGGCCGCGATGATGTTGCCGAGTGTGCGGGCCGCCTCCGGCCCGCGGGCCGGGATCAGGAGGCTCAAGGTGATGCCTTTGCTGAGCTTTGCCGCCTCGATGTTGTCGAGGTCGAGGGTGGTGGCTTCGAGCGTGCGCACGGACGCCCCTCTCTCATGACCATTCCGCCGGAACGAAACAACCCCCCAGAAAACGGAGACGGACCCGTTGTCTTCAGCCCTCGAACGCTCCAGGGCGTTTCCGAGGTCCCCGACCGACGGCGACCATCCCCATGCGCTGCCGGTCGGGACACCGCCCGGCACCTCACCCGTAAGAAAAGACCGACCCCGTATCGGTAAGCGTGGCTGACCTACGCACGGTTGTCCATCGTTCCTTCACGCCGGTCCGATCCGACCCTCCACTTCCGAATCGGTAGGCCTGGGCCGGGCGAGAGGAGGATCATCCGCCGCGCGGCACATCGGGCTGGAAAACGAAGTATCCGCATACATGGCCGCTGCCGCAACGTCCGCCACTGCGACGGCTGGGCATCCGGCCCGCCAAACACCGGGACACGGGTTGTTAGGCCCTACCCGGGGCGCGCGTCAGGTTAACCGCCCACGCCACCCAGCGGGAGATATGTGACGACGGCCACGCCCGACTTGCCACCCAAAGTCAGAGTGGCTTTGCTTAACGTAGCCATACCGACCTCTGTTCACCTCGGGCACGGCAGACCGTACGTCTCCGCAACGACCTGACTACCGAGGTACCTGAGCCCGCCCCAACCGGATCGCCCGCCACACCCCTAGGGGTGAGCAACGCCACACCGTCTGCGCGCGCCCAGTATGTCCGAGCGATCTGGGACGATCGGAGCATGTGCGGGCGGTACGCGAACACCTCCAGCGCCGACGATCTCACGCGTGAGTTCCAGGCCCTGGACGCGACGGGCGGCGAGCTGCGGCCGGACTTCAACGTCGCGCCCACGGCGCGGGTCCCGATCGTCATCACCCCCCGCTCCGCCCCGGGTGAGCGGCGGCTCGGGCTGGCCCGCTGGGGGCTGGTGCCGCCATGGGCCAAGGACCCGAGCGCCGGCTCCCGGATGTTCAACGCCCGCGCCGAGTCCGTGGCCACGAAGCCGGCGTTCCGGGCGGCCTACGCCGCCCGGCGCTGCCTGGTCCCGGCCACCGGCTACTACGAGTGGATGACCGTCGACGCGGGCTTACCGGGCGGCCGCCCGGGCCGGCGGCCGTTCTTCGTCCACTCGGTCGACGGGGGCTCGCTGGCCCTGGCCGGCCTGTACGAGACCTGGCGGGACGCCGAGGGGCAGAAGCTGACCAGCTGCACGGTCATCACGACGACCCACGCCTTGGACCTGCCCGACCTGCACGAGCGGTCCCCTGTCATGCTGGCCCGCGCCGACTGGGACCGCTGGCTCGACCCGACCGGCGACCCGGCCGCGCTGGGCGGCCTGCTGGTCCCGGCGCCGGCCGGGACACTGCTGGCCCACCCGGTCGACCCGGCCGTCGGCAACGTCCGCAACAACCGGCCCGACCTGCTCGAGCCGCTGCCCGCGCCGGCCGCTTCGGGCGAGTGGCCGGCCGAGCCGGCGACCCTGTTCGACCCCGCCCCCCAACGCCTGTAGCCGGCCGGAAGGCCGGCGCCGGTCAGCGGCGGGGCCGGTACACCCGCTGGGTGTCGTCATCGCGGTACTCCGGCTGGGCGCCGCCGTGGCCCGGGGCGTCGTAGCCCGGCGCGCCGCCGCGCTGGGCGTCGTAGCCCGGCGCGTCGTAGCCCGGGGCGTGGAACTCGCGGGCCGCTTGGGCCGGCGGCGGAGTCGGGGCGGCGGCCGGGTGCGCGGCGGCCTCCCGCCGTTGCTTCCGGTACTCCAGCAGGATCGGGATGGCCGAGAGCGCGACGATCACCACGGTGACCGGGATGATGTACTTGTCTATGTGGACGGCGCCGCCGAGCGCGTAGCCGAGCAGCGTCACCCCGGCCGCCCAGATCACGCCGCCGACGACGTTGGCGATGGTGAACGTCCGGACGTCGGTGCGGATCGTCCCGACCACCGGGTTCATGAACGTCCGCACCACCGGGATGAACCGGGCGAAGATGATCGCCCGGGTCTCGCCGTACTTCTGGAGGACCTCGTGGGCCTTCTCCACGTTCTGCCGCTTGAAGATCCGGGAGTTCGGCCGGTCGAACAGCCGCGGCCCGGCCTTACGGCCGATGAAGTAGCCGGTCTGGGCGCCGACGATCGCGGCCACGATCACACCGACCAGCACGGCGGCGAGGTCGAGGTGGGGCTGGTCGCCGCCGGCCTTCGTCGCGCAGTAGGCGCCGGCCAGGAACAGCAGGGAGTCCCCGGGCAGGAAGAAGCCGATCAGCAGGCCCGTCTCGGCGAAGACGATCGCGATCAGCCCGATCGTCCCGAACGTGGAGACGATGGACGAGGCGGAGAGGATGTTGACCGCCAACGGACCGGTCACGGCGGTGGCCTCCAAGATTATTCAACGCGAGCCGGCGACGGTCTCCGGGTCGGCCGGAGCCGAGCCGGCACCCCTCGACGGTACCGTGGGCGTCCCGGTGCCCCGGGACCGCCTTCCACGCTACGGACGGTGGATGTGTGCCGCGTGTGGGCGCCGGCAGGCTCCCGAAGACGCTGCTCGCGCTCCGCCGGCCCCGCCCGGGTGGACCAACCCGGGCGAGGCGGGACGAGATCCGGGCGCGGGTCAGTCCTCGAACGCCTCCGGCGGCGGGCAGGTGCACTGCAGGTTTCGGTCGCCGTAGGCGCCGTCGATCCGCCGCACCGGCGAGAAGTACGCCCGCCCTCGCAGTGACGGCACCGGGTAGGCGGCCAGCGAGCGCGGGTACGGGTGGCCCCACTCGTCGCCGGTGAGCATCGCCACCGTGTGCGGAGCATTGCGCAGCGGGTTGTCGGTGACCGGCCACACTCCCGCGGCGACCCGGTCGGCCTCGCCCCGGATCGAGATCATCGCCTCGATGAACCGGTCGATCTCGGCCAGGTCCTCACTCTCCGTCGGCTCGACCATCAATGTCCCGGCCACCGGGAACGACATCGTCGGCGCGTGGAAGCCGTAGTCGATCAGGCGCTTGGCCACGTCGTCGACGGTGACGCCGGTCGCCTTGGTCAGCGGGCGCAGATCCAGGATGCACTCGTGGGCAACCAGCCCGCCCCGGCCGGTGTAGAGGACCGGGTAGTAGTCGGCCAGCCGGCGGGCGATGTAGTTGGCCGACAGGACCGCGACCGACGTCGCCCGGCGCAGCCCGTCCGCGCCCATCATCCGGATGTAGGCCCAGGGGACCATCAGGATGCCGGCCGAGCCCCAAGGCGACCCGGAGATGGGCCCGACGCCACCCGCCGGCCCGGCCTCGGACCGCAGCGGGTGGTTGGGCAGGTAGGGCGCGAGCCGCTCGACCACGGCCACCGGCCCGACGCCCGGGCCGCCGCCGCCGTGCGGGATGCAGAACGTCTTGTGCAGGTTGAGGTGACTGACGTCGGCGCCGAAACGTCCCGGCCGGGCCAGCCCCACCAGCGCGTTCAGGTTCGCCCCGTCGACGTAGACCAGGCCGCCGGCCTCGTGGACGATGTCGCAGGCGGCCCGGATCCCGTCCTCGTAGACGCCGTGGGTGGACGGGTAGGTCACCATCAGCGCGGCCAGCCGGGAGTGGTGTTCGTCGGCCTTCTTGGCCAGGTCGCCCAGGTCGACGTTGCCCTCGGCGTCGCAGGCGACGACGACGACCCGCATGCCGGCCATCGCCGCGCTGGCCGCGTTCGTGCCGTGCGCCGAGGACGGGATCAGGCAGACGTCGCGGGGCTGGGCTCCCCCGGCCGCGCCCTCGACGGAGTTGTCCCGGTGGTAGGCCCGGATGGCGAGCAGCCCGGCCAGCTCGCCCTGGCTGCCCGCGTTGGGCTGGACCGACACGGCCGCGTAGCCGGTGATCTCGGCCAGCCAGCGCTCCAGGTCGGCGATCATCTCCAGGTAGCCGGCGGCCTGGTCGATCGGCGCGAACGGGTGGATGTCGGCGAAGTCCGGCCAGGTGACGGCGGCCATCTCGGTCGTCGCGTTGAGCTTCATCGTGCAGGAACCGAGCGGGATCATCCCCCGGTCCAGGGCCAGGTCCTTGTCGGCCAGCGCGCGCAGGTAGCGCAGCATCGCCGTCTCGGAGCGGTGCCGGTGGAAGACCGGGTGTTCCAGGTAGGCGCCGGTGCGCAGCAGCGCCGGCGGGAGCACCGTCGCCACCCCGTCCGCTCTGTCCGCGCCCGCCCCCGGCGGCGGCGGGGCGGCGACGCCGAAGGCGGCCCACACGGCGTGCAGGTCGGCTTCCAACGTCGTCTCGTTGCAGGCGACGCCGACGTGGTCGGCGTCGACGAGCCGCAGGTTGATCCCGCCGGCCAGCGCGGCCGCGACGACGTCGCCCGCCCGGCCCGGAACGTGGGCCAGGACGGTGTCGAAGAAGGCCTCGTGCACGACGGTGACCCCGCCGGCGCGCAGGCCCTCGGCCAGGCGCAGCGCGTGGGCGTGGATGCGCCGCGCGATCGCGGCCAGCCCCTCCGGCCCGTGGTAGACGGCGTACATCGAGGCCAGCACGGCCGGCAACACCTGGGCGGTGCAGATGTTGCTGGTCGCCTTCTCCCGGCGGATGTGCTGCTCACGGGTCTGGAGCGTCAGCCGGTAGGCCGGCGCGCCGTCCGCGTCGACCGACACCCCGACCAGCCGGCCCGGCAGCGAGCGCTCCAGCCCGGAGCGCAGCGCGATGTAGCCGGCGTGCGGACCGCCGAAGCTGAGCGGCAGGCCGAAGCGCTGGGTCGAGCCGACGGCGATGTCGGCGCCGATCTCGGCCGGCGAGGCCAGCATGGTCAGCGCCAGCGGGTCGGCCGCGACAACGACGAGCAGCCCGGCATCGTGGGCGGCGGCGATCAGCGCCCGGTGGTCGCGCAGCTCACCGGAGGTGCCCGGGTACTGGAGGAGCAGGCCGAACGCGTCGGCCGCCGAGGCGGGCAGGCCGGCGGAGAGGTCGGCCTCGGTCACGGTGACGCCGAGCGGCTCGGCCCGGGTTGCGACGACCTCGCGGGTCTGCGGCAGGACGTCGGCGTCGATGAGGAACACCGGGCCCCGGTCCCGCTTCGCCGAGCGGCGGGCCAGCTGCATCGCCTCGGCGGCGGCGGTCGGCTCGTCGAGGAGGGACGCGCCCGCCACGGCCAGGCCGGTCAGGTCGGTGATCATCGTCTGGAAGTTGAGCAGGGCCTCCAGACGGCCCTGGGAGATCTCCGGCTGGTACGGGGTGTAGGCGGTGTACCAGGCCGGGTTCTCCAGCACGTTGCGCTGGATCACGCCGGGCATGACCGCCGGGTGGAAGCCCAGGCCAATCATCGACGGGACGGGCCGGTTGCGGCTGCCGATGCGGCGCAGCTCGGCCAACACGGCCGTCTCGTCCTCGGCGACCGGTAGCGACAGCTCGGTGTCGCGGATGGCCCGGGGGACGGCGGCGGTCGTCAGGGCGTCGAGGTCGGGCTGGCCGACGACGGCCAGCATCGCCGCGACCGCGCCGGTGTCGGGGCCGATGTGCCGGTCGGGGAAGGACGCGCCCGGCGCGCCGGTGAGCACCGGGCCGCCGTCGCCGCCGGGGGCGGGCGCGGACGGGCCGGCGGACCCGGCGGACGGGCCGGCGAACGGGGGTGCGTCGGGCCGATTCGTCGGGGGCAGGGTCGTCGAGCTGTCTGGGCTCACGGTCACCACTCCTGGGGTCGGGCAGCGCGAGGCGGGCGGGCTCTGCCCTCCCCCTCTGTCCCGAGCCTGAGAGCTTCACCGGGCTCGCCCGGCTTTCCCCTTCGGCGGAGGCGCCCGGCCCGCGGGCCGCGCGACTCACTTTCCAGAGCTGCCTGACCCGGCGGTACCGCGGCCTGAGAGTTTATGGGGAGATCTTGCTCCTTCGGCGCCCCGGTCCGGTCTGGGCCGGGGACTCTCCCGCGCGGGTGTAAGCGGCAGGCGCATATGTGGTTGTCGCCATCCGACACTAGTGGGCCACCGGGCCCCCCGCCAAAGAGTTGACCCGGCCCGCCCCCGCGCGGCGCAGGTCGTTACCGGTCTGAAATGCTGGGTCCGCGCGGATGGCCGGACCGGCGCGGATGGTCGGGCAGATGGTCGCCACGGCGGGTCAGATGGAGCCGTTGCGGCAGTCCCCGCACGCGGAGCCGGCCAGCCGGGCACACTGGAGGAGCTGGGCGCGCGCCCGGACGCGCGACGGCGGCCGGTCAGGGCCCAGCGAGGTGCCACCGTCAGCGAGGTGCCACAGATCGGACGTTCGCGTCCGGGCGTGGACGGACTACCCGCCGGGCGCGGGTGGTTGGTACGTGTGGTTGGGGTACGAGAACTGCCGAAGGTGACCCGAGTGACTGTGATCGTTTTCTTCGTCGCGCTCGGCGCGGCGGCCTGGCTGCTGTTCGGCCGGACCGGCGGCCGTGACGTCATGTGGCGCAGCCGCTACGCGGACGAGGAGCGCCAGGCCGAGGAGAGCAGCCGGCGGCGCTTCGTGGGCGGGGCGCGCGGCGGTTTCCCGGAGACGCCCTGGTCGGCGGCCCGCCGCTCGCGGGCCCGCCAGCGGCCGACCGCTCCCGACGACGACCCGGACTTCCTCAGCGAGCTCGACGAGCGCATCCGCCGCGACCGGCGCGAGCGGGGCAACTAGCCCGCGAGCGGTCAGGAGGTCCCGCCGGCGGCTACTTGACGCCGGCGTAGGAGTGCAGGCCCGAGATCACCAGGTTCACGACGTAGTAGTCGACGAACAGGGCCGTGAAGCCGAGCAGGGAGATCGTCGCGGCCCGGCGTCCCTTCCAGCCGGCGGTGGCCCGGGCGTGCAGGTAGGCCGCGTAGATGACCCAGGTGATGAACGACCAGGTCTCCTTGGGGTCCCAGCCCCAGTAGCGGCCCCAGGCCGCCTCGGCCCAGATGGCGCCAGCGATGATCGCGAACGTCCAGACCGGGAACGCGAAGGCGATGATCCGGTAGGTCAGCCGGTCCAGCGCCTGAGCCGAGGGCAGCCGCATGACGATCCCGCCCCGGCCGCGCATGGCCGCGCTGGCCTCGGCCCGGCCGGCGGCCACGTCGGCCAGCCGGTTCTCCCACCGGTCCTTGAGCAGGAACAGGACGGTCGTGACCGCCGAGACCAGGTAGACGCCGCTGGCTGTGATGGCCGCGACCACATGGATCTTGAGCCAGTACGAGTTGAGCGCCGGCACCAGCGGCCCGGCCGGCACGTAGAGGACGGTCCCGGCGAAGCCGAGCGTGAGGACGACTGGCACCATCACGAAGACGCCGAGCCAGCGGACGTGGGCCCGGGTCAGCAGGACCAGGAACGCGGTCACCGCGATCAGGCACAGCATGGACGAGAACTCGTACATGTTGCCCCACGGCACCCGGTTCGCCGCTATGCCGCGACAGACCACCGAGCCGACGTGCAGGGCCCAGCCGACGACGGTCAGCGCGACCGCGATCCGCCCGACCCACCTGGCCCGTCCGGTCGGGGGCTCGTCGCCGCCCAGGCCGACGGAGCCGTCGTCGGCCAGCGCGGCGGCCGCGGCGGCGCGGGCGTCCTTCTTGGCCTGCTCCCGGTCACGGGCGGCGGCCAGGGCCTCGGCCGCCGGGTCGACCACGACCGTGCCGGCTCCCTCGGCACTCTCCGCCCCGACGAGGGCCGGGACCTCCTTGCGCGCGGCGGCCGCGGCGGGCACGTCGAAGGCCTCGGCCTCGGCCCGCCGGCCGAGCCGGTTGAAGGAGAACTCGGCCGCGTAGCCGAGCATCCCGGCCGCGTACACGGCCATTGCCGAGCCGAACAGATGGTCGGACGCGGCGGCGAAGGTCTCGCTGACGGCCATTACGGCTCCTGACGGTTCGGCGCGGGCGACGGAGGCGGTTCGGACGCGGGCTCGGCCGCGACCTCGGCGGCGGGGGTGGGCTCGGGCTCAGCCACGGGTGGGCTGGCGGCGCGCAGCTCGTCGATGACGGACGCCAGCTCCGCGGCGAAGCCGTCCTGGTCGGAGCGGGACAGGCCGCCGGCCTCGAGGAGCGAGCCGCCCCCGGCGGCGGGCGTGGCCCGGACCCAGATCCGGCGGCGGCGGATGCGCAGGCTGAGCAGCAGACCGGCGATGATCCCGACGGCGGCGATCAGGACGTACCCCTTGAACGGGTCGGACTTCGTCTGGAAGGTGCCGAACTCACGCACCCCGTCGACGTCGAGCGTCATCCCGTTCGGCAGCCCGGTGACCGTCCGCTGCTTCGGGTTGTCGACCGCCAGCACCTGGGCCTGCCGGCCGGGGCCGAGCGGCCCGCCGATCGAAAGCTGCTCCAGCCCGGAGGTGTCCAGGGCGTAGATGTTGCTGGGCACGCCCTCGTTGATGTGCAGGTTCCCGACGTAGGCGGTGATCGTCAGGCCGGGGGCGGTCGCGGCCGGGTAGGTCGAGACGTAGCCCTGGGCCGGGTCGAGCACGGTCGTCGGGGTGAACACGCCGCTGAAGGCGAGTTGCTGGGGCGTGTGCAGCGGCCCGGTCGGCGGCAGCCCGGCGTCCCCGATCTTGACGGTGCAGGTCGAGGTGAACTGGGAGTCGCGGGGGGTGCAGGGCTGGTAGCCCTCCCAGACGATCCCGCCGTGGGCGTCGCGCAGGACGAAGTGCGGCGCGTAGCCGTGGCCGATCAGGTAGATCTTCGCGTTGCCGACCTTCAGCGGGTGGTTGACCCGGATCGTCGTGGTCCGGTTCGGCGTGTCCAGGTCGGGCGCGTAGGAGACCGTCGCCTCGAAGTCCTTCGGCTCCCCGTTCGGCTCGTAGCCGGCGTGGAAGTCCGTCATCGTCATCGAGAACGGCGGCAGCCTGCCCACGTCGACCAGCCGGCCGTGGCTGAACTGGTCGTAGGAGACCAGCGTGTTGGAGAACCCGTCCCCGGTGACGAGGAGAACGGTGCCCTGGTAGCCGAACCAGGAGCCCAGGCCCACCCCGGCCAGCAGCAGCACCAGGCAGATGTGGAACAGCAGGTTGCCGGTCTCGCGCAGGTAGCCCTTCTCGGCCGCGACCGAGTGGTCGGGCGCGCCCTTGGCTGTCCGCGCGCCCTCCGGCGCGGTGGCGACCCGGAAGCGGCGGCGGCGCAGGCGGGCGGCCGCGAGCTCGACGGCCTCGGCCGCCGGGACGTCGGTCGCCCACGAGTCGCCACCTAGCCGGCCGGGCCGGGCCGGCGCCTTCGGCGGCCTGCCGACCAGCGCCTTCGCGTGCCAGGTCACCCGGGAGCTCAGGCAGCCGATGAGGCTGATGAACAGCAGCAGGTAGACGGCGGCGAACCAGGGCGAGCCGAACACGGCGAAGCCGCCGAGGTGGTCCAGGAACGGCCCGAGGCTCGGGTGGTCGGCCAGGTACTGCTGGACCTTGAGCGGGTCGATGTTGCGCTGCGGCAGCAGGGACCCGGGGATGGCCGCCAGCGCCAGCAGGAACAGCAGGACGATGGCCGTGCGCATGCTGGTCAGCTGGCGCCAGGCCCGGCGCAGCGGCAGGACCAGGCGCCAGAACGCGGTCTGGCGTTCGCTCGGGCCGCCGCCCGCGGGACTCGCTCCGCCGGTGGCGCCGCCGGGGCGGGTGGATGCCGGTCCGGCCGGCCGCGACCGGGGCAGGGTGGCCGTCCCGGCGGCGCGCCGGCGGTCATCCGGCGAGGTGGTCAGCGCGCCGATCACCTCGGTCTCGGCCGCCTCGGCGGCCGATTCAGCCTCGATCGCGGCGTCGGCCTCGGCAGTGCGGGTGGCCTCGTGGGTCAGCTCGGTCACAGCGGCGTCTCCGCGAATCCGGGGGCGTAGGGCCGCATCCAGGCGACGAGGTCGGCCCAGAAGCCGAAGACCTGGCTGAGCCCGATGACGACCAGCAGCGTCCCGCCGGCGATGGCCAGGCCCCGGGCGTGGCGGCGCATCAGCGCCAGCGCGCCCAGCGCCCGGCGGAAGGCCAGTCCGACCGCGAGGAACGGCAGTCCCAGGCCCAGGCAGTACATCCCGGACAGGAAGGCCCCCCGCCCGGCCGTCGCGCTCTGGACGGCCAGCGCGAGCACAGCCGACAGGGTCGGGCCGAGGCACGGCGTCCAGCCCAGGCCGAACAGCACGCCGAGCACGGGGGCGCCGAGCAGGCCCGGGCGGGGCAGCCGGTGGGAGCGGAACTCCCGGTTGGCCAGCGGGACGCGGGCGAACACCCCGGCGAACGCCAGCCCCATCACCACGGTGACGGCACCCAGCGCCCGGCTGAGGCCGACCTGGTGCAGCAGGAGCCAGCGCCCGAGCCCCCCGAAGGCGGCGCCGTAGCTGACGAACACGGCGGTGAAGCCGAGCACGAACAACACGGTGCCGGCGGTGACCCGCCCGAGGCGGACGGCCGCGGCCGTCCCCGGCTCGGGCGCCTCGGCGTCAGCGCCGTCGCTGGCGGGGCCCGGCGGGTCCAGCACGGCCGTCCCGCCGCCCACGCCCGCCGGGACCAGCGCGGTGGCGGACCGCGCCGCCCGGCGCCGCGGCTGTGCCGCCAGGTCCTGGGCAGACAGGCCGGTCACGAAGGTCAGGTAGCCCGGCACCAGCGGCAGGACGCAGGGCGAGGCGAACGAGAGCAGCCCGGCCGCGACCGCGACCGGCGCGGCCAGCGGCAGCGGCCCGCCGGAGACGAACGAGACGACGCTCACGTGGCCGGGCCGGCAGTCGCGGGGTCCTCCGTCGCCGGGCCCGCCGTCGCCGGGCCCGCCGTCGCGGTGCCTGCCGGGCTCACCCTCGAGCGGCTCGCGGTTGCCGTGCTCACGTCTCGGCCTCCAGCTTCGTCAGCACGCCGCTCAGGTCGGCCGGGAGCACACCGCCGGTGAAGCGCGCGGCCAGCCGACCCTGCTTGTCCAGCACGAAGGTGGAGGGCAGGCCGGGCGGGACGGGCCAGCGGGCGGCCAGCGTGCCGATCTTGTCGACGATGCTCGGGTAGGTCACCTTGTAGTCGCGGGTGAAGGCCTTGGCCGAGGAGACCGAGTCCTTCTCGTTGACCCCGACGAAAGCGATGTTGTGGTCCTGGCCGGCCAGGGTGACCAGGCCCGGGGTCTCGGCCCGGCAGGGCGAGCACCAGGAGGCCCAGAAGTTCACCACCGTGATCTTCCCGGCGAACTGGCTCAGCGCGAGCTTGTCGCCGGCCAGGTTCTGCCCGCTGATGTCCGGGGCCGTCCTGCGCTTGGCCACCGGGACGAAGTCCTGGGTCGCCGACTGCTGGACGAACCCGAAGCCGTTCGCGCTCTGGTCGACGCTGTCGCCGCGCCCGGAGCAGCCGGCCAGCGCGACGATCGCGGCCAGGGCCAGCGCGACGAGCGCCGGGACGGACCGGCCCCAGCCGGCCCGCGTCCCCCGCGCGGTCACCGAGTCCACAGGCGCGCCAACTCCCCTCGTGCCGACCGACCCGACATCCCTTCGACCCACTGTAGAACTTCGTTCGCCCGGACGGGCGGGGTAGGTGCCCAGGCGCCGACCATCTCAGGCGCCGACGCTGCCGGGGGCGTTGCTGCTCGGGCCGTTCGGCTCGGCGTAGTCGATCCCGACCAGCCGCTGCCCCTCGTAGCGGGCCGAGGTGACGCTGGCCAGCCCGCACTGGCGCCGGTCGGGCCGGTGCCACAGGTGCAGGCCCTCCAGCGCTCGGCGGGCCGTCCAGATCGGCAGTTGGTGGCTGACCAGCACGACCTCGCGGCCGGGATAGGCGTCGCGCCACTGCCCGGCCGCCGCCAGCATCCGCTCGGCGATCTCGTCATAGGGCTCACCCCAGGACGGGCGTAACGGGTTGCGCATGAGCGCCCACATCCGGGGCTGGCGCAGCAGGCTGACGCTCGGCTCGAACCGGGTTCCCTCGAACGCGTTGCGGCTCTCGATCAGGCGCGGGTCCACCTGGACCTCCAGGCCGCCGACCGCGGCCGCGATCGCCGCCGCCGTCTGCCGAGCCCGCTCCAGCGGGCTCGCGACCACGGCCGCGATGTCACGCCCGGACAGGAACTCGCCGGTCACCTTGGCCTGGCGCTGCCCGGTCTCGGAGAGCCGGAAGCCCGGCAGCCGCCCGTAGAGGATCTTGTCCGGGTTCAAGACCTCCCCGTGGCGGACCAGGCTGACGGTCGTCCGTTGCTCAGTCATGAGCGGCCCCCGGCGGCGACGGGCTCGCCGGCGGCGGCGGCCGCTCGCGCCGCTGCCGGCGCGGCGGCCGCGATCCGCTCGACGGCTGCGTCGTCGTGCGCGCCGGAGACGAACCAGGCCTCGTAGTTCGACGGCGGCAGGTAGATCCCGGCGTCCAGCATCGAGTGGAAGAACGCCGCGTAGCGGGTGGTCGAGGTGGCCCGGGCGCCGTCGAAGTCGATGACGGTCGGCGCCTCGGTGAAGAACACGCTGAACAGCGAGCCGGCACTGCTGGGCAGGTGCGGGACGCCCTGCTCGGTCAGCGCGGTCGAGACGATGCCGGCCACGTCGGCCGCGCGGGCGTCGACGGTGGCGTAGACGGCGTCGGTCGCCGCCCGCAGCGTGGCGAGCCCGGCCGCGACGGCCAGCGGGTTACCGGACAGCGTCCCGGCCTGGTAGACCGGCCCGGACGGGGCGAGCGCGGCCATCACGTCGGCCCGTCCGCCGAACGCGGCCGCCGGCAGCCCGCCACCCATCACCTTGCCGAAGGTGAACAGGTCGGGCCGCCAGCCCTCCTGCGCGCCCTCCAGGCCCCACCAGCCGGCCGGGCCGACCCGGAAGCCGGTCATCACCTCGTCTAACACCAGCAGGGCGCCGTGGGCGTCGCACAGCCGGCGCAGGCCGGCGTTGAAGCCGGGCAGCGGCGGCACCACGCCCATGTTGGCCGCGGCCGCCTCGGTGATGACGGCAGCGATCAGCCCGGGGTGGGCCTCGAAGGCCGCCTGGACGGCGGACAGGTCGTTGTAGGGCAGGACGAGCGTCTCGGCGGCGGTGGCCGCCGGCACCCCGGGCGAGTCGGGCAGGCCGAGCGTCGTCACCCCGGAGCCGGCCGAGGCCAGCAGCGAGTCGACGTGGCCGTGGTAGCAGCCGGCGAACTTGACGACAAGGTCCCGGCCGGTGAAGCCGCGGGCCAGGCGCAGCGCGCTCATCGTCGCCTCGGTGCCCGAGTTGACCAGCCGGACCATCTCGACCGCCGGCACCCGTCGGATGATCTCCTCGGCCAGGTCGACCTCGCCCGGGCTCGGCGTGCCGAAGCTCGTCCCGGCGATGGCGGCCGAGCGCAGCGCGTCCACGACGTCCGGGTGGGCGTGGCCGAGGATCATCGGCCCCCAGGAGCAGACCAGGTCGACGTACTCACGGCCGTCGGCGTCGGTCAGGTAGGGCCCGCGGCCCGAGACCATGAACCGGGGCGTCCCGCCGACGCCGCGGAACGCCCGGACCGGCGAGTTGACGCCACCGGGGATCACCCGGCGCGCCCGCCGGAACAGCTCGGTCGACGCGGGCGGCTCCGGTGCGTGCTCCATAACTCCGATCCTCGCACGCCGTCCCGGCACCTATGCCAACCGGAGCGCCCGGCCGCCGCTCACGACGGCCGGTAGATATCGGACCGGTGGTCGAGACGGGCCACGCGGACGACCCGCTGCTCCTCGTCGATGCGCAGGACGATCCGGTACTCGCCGCGCCGCGCGCAACGGAACCCTTCGAACTCGTCGTGCAACGGCTTGGACATTCGCCACGGATCCTGGCTCAACGGGCCTTGGACGAATTCGAGGATCGCCCAAGCGGCGTTGAGTGGGAGACCTCGCGGTGGACCGACCCGGAGAGCCCGGACCACACCAGACGCAAGGTTGATCGAATACCCGTCACTCACGAACGGCGTCCTCCTCACGCTGGCGTTCCTCGAGCACGGACCGCAGCTCATCCAGCGTGTGGTAGTTGCCGGCCGCGATTTCTCGATCGGCGGCGAGGACGTCCGCCAGGGCGCCTGGCTCCGCGAGCAGTTCGCGGGTCATCTGCAGGGACTCGAAGTCGTCGACGGCGATAACCATGACGTGCGGCCGGCCGTTGCGCGTGACGATCACGCGGTCGTGGGTTGCCGCGACCTCATCCGCGATCGCGGAGAACCGGGTCTTCACATCGTTCAACGGCAAGATCGTCATGGTCAGAATTATAGTTGACCAAAATTCTGACCGCAATCAGCCACCGGGGCGCGGGCCGCCGGCGGACGGGGGTGTTCCCGGCCGTCCACCGGCGGCGGAGCGCGGCGGTCACATCGACGTCACCGGGCGCCGGCCGGGCGGCACAGGGACAGGCGGGCCGGAGCCGGGACAGCCACAGGGTCCGGGCGGCGGGTGAGGTCGACGGGTCGGGACGCCGCTGGCGTCCCGCGCCTAGGGCAGAGCATGGCGCAGGGGGCCGTGAGGCGCTCGAGTCGCGCCGGGCGGCGTCGGCTCCCGGACGCGCCCCGGCGGGCGCGATGGCCGGAAACGATATTGACGCCGGCCAACCGGATCCTGATACTTGGTTCCGAGTAATCGGAACCGGATTTCGAGAGGAGAGCGCCCGTGGCCCGCCGCCGACCGTCGAACATGCTGGCGCTCGCCCTGCTCGCGCTGCTCAGCGAGCGGCCGATGCACCCGTATGAGATGTCGACCACGCTGCGGGAACGCAGCAAGGAGACGAGCATCAAGCTCAACTACGGCAGCCTCTACACGGTCGTCGAGTCGCTGGCCCGGGCCGGGCTGATCCGGGCCCGGGAGACCGTCCGCGAGGGCCGCCGGCCCGAGCGCACCATCTACGAGATCACCGAGAAGGGCCGGACCGAGCTCTACGACTGGCTGTCCGAACTGGTGGCGGTGCCGGTCAAGGAGTTCACCCGGTTCGAGGCGGCACTGGCCCACCTGGCCGTCCTGAGCCCGGCCGAGGCGGTGCGCCTGCTCACCGAGCGCCGCGGCCGCCTGCAGATCGTCATCGAACGGGACCAGGCGGCCTACGAACTGGCCACCCGGGCCGGGCTGCCTCGGCTGTTCTCGATCGAGGGCGAGTACACCGCCGCCCTGGCCGAGGCCGAGATCCGCTTCCTCGACCGGCTGCTGGCCGAGATCCGGGACCGGACGCTGTCCGGCATACACCTGTGGGAGTCCTTCCACACGCAGGCCACACCCGATCTGTCCCAGCGGGTGGCCGACGCGCTGAAGGCCGACGGGCTGCACGGTGAGATCGCCGAGCAGATCCTCGCGACCGCCGACACCGTCGGCGACGCCTGGCTCCGGCCGCGCCCCGGCGGGCAGGCGGACGAGACCGAGGAGCGGACATGACCTGAGCCGACGAGACACCGCCGGGTAGGTCGGGGTGGGCAGGCGCTGGCACGCCCGCCCACCCCCGCGTCCCGGCCGGACACCGCCACCGGCCGCGCCCTGACAGGCGCCGCCGGAACACCCACCGAATCAGCCGATTCCTGGATGACCACAGCACCCGGGTCCGGTTTCGCGTACGCCCACGATAGGCGTCCGCGCCGGCTCCGGTGCCGCGCCGGGCCTTGCCGCCCGGCCTCGAGACGAGGCACGGATGCCCAGAAGACACTCCCCCACGTCCCCCACCGCTGCCCCACCGTCCCCATCGGCCCCACCGTCCCCATCGGCCGCGCCGGCCGGACCGGCCGCGACGGCCGGGCTCGCCATCGAGGCGACCGGCCTGACCAAGACGTACGCCGGCGGCGTGCGCGCCCTGGACGGGATCAGCTTCGCCGTCCCGGCCGGGACGGTGTTCGGCCTGCTCGGGCCGAACGGCGCCGGCAAGTCCACCACCGTGAAGATCCTGACCACGCTGTCGCGGGCCGACGGCGGCCGGGCCCGGGTCGCCGGCTTCGACGTCGATCGCCAGGCCGCGCTCGTCCGCCGCTCGATCGGCCTGGTCTCGCAGGCCAGCGGGGTCGACCCGGAGGCGACCGGCCGGGAGAACATCGTCCTGCAGGGCCGGCTGCACGGGATGCGCGGCCCGGCGCTGGCCGCCCGGGCCGACGAGCTGCTGGAGCGCTTCGGCCTGGCCGGCGCGGCGGACCGGGTCGCCCGGACGTACTCCGGCGGCATGGCCCGCAAGCTGGACGTGGCCATCGGCCTCGTCCAGCGGCCCCGGGTGCTCTTCCTGGACGAGCCGACGACCGGCCTCGATCCGGAGGCCCGGGCCGAGATGTGGGCCGAGATCGACCGGCTGGCCCAGGCCGGGCTGACGATCCTGCTCACCACCCACTACCTGGAGGAGGCCGACCGCCTCGCCGCCCAGGTCGCGATCGTCGAGGGCGGGCGGATCGTCGCTCAGGGCAGCCCGGACGAGCTCAAGAGCGCGCTGCGCGGCGACGCCGTCCACCTGTCGCTGGCCGCCGTGCCGGACGCGGGCGCCGTGAGCGTGCTGACGGCGGCGCTGCGGGCCCGGGCCGGCGCGACCGAGGTAAGCGCCGAGGGCCGCCAGGTGCACGCCCGGGTCGCCGACGGGGCGGCCAGCCTGCCGGCCGTGTTCGCCGCGGTCGCCGAGGCCGGGATGGTCGTCACAGCGGCGACCGTCGCCCGGCCCTCGCTCGACGACGTCTACCTGCGTCACGTCGGGCGCCGCTTCGCGGCCGGCGCGGGCGCCGATCCGGGCACCGAGACCCGGGAGGTGGCCTGACATGGCGACCGACACGACGCTGAGCGTCGCGGACGACCCGACGACGGTTCCCCCGGCCGGCGGCGACACCGGTGGCGGGGGCGACGGCCCGGAGCGGGGTGCCTCGCTGCTGAGCCAGTCGGCCTGGCTGACCGTTCGGCAGCTGCGGGCGCTGCTGCGCCAGCCGGCCTACCTCTCGATCTCACTGGTGCAGGCGGTGATCTGGCTGCCGCTGTTCGGCTCGCTGTTCCACAAGGTCGTGGACGTGCCTGGGTTCGGCTCCCGGTCGTACTTCGACTACCTGACCCCGGGCGTCGTCATGATGAGCGCGATGTTCTCCTCCGGATGGAGCGGCATGTCGATGATCAACGACATGACCAGCGGCGTGATGAACCGGCTGCTGGCCACGCCGGCCCGGCGCCTGGCGCTGATCGCCGGCTCCCTCGGCTACACCGCCGTGGTGATCATCATCCAGACCGGGATCATCATCCTGCTCGGCTGGGCGCTGGGGGCGCACTACGGGCCGGCGTCCGCGCTCATCGTGGTGGCGGCGATCCTGCTGGCGTTCGTCGTCGCCGCGCTCTCGGACGGGCTGGCCCTGCTGGTCCGCCAGGAGGAGTCGCTGATCGCGGCGGTGAACTTCCTGGTCCTGCCGCTGACGTTCCTGTCGAGCGCGATGGTCAGCAAGACCGTGATGCCGGGCTGGATCCGGACCGTCACCCGCTTCAACCCGGTCGACTGGGCGGTGACGGCGGCGCGCTCGGCGGCGTCGGCCCACCCGGACTGGGCGACGATCGGCGGTCATCTCGGTTACCTGGCCGCGCTGGCCCTGGTCAGCGCGCTGCTGGCGGGGCGGGCGTTCAGCGTCTACCGGCGGGCGATGTAGTCGGGGAGCCCCCGCCGCCGGCGCGCGCATGGGTTGTTGTGGCCCCTGGTCAGCGGGGTGCCGGTGGGGCGGGCGCCCACGCCTGCTCCCAGCCGCCGTCGACCACCACGGCCGGCGGTGGGGGCGCCGTCGCCGGCAGCCGGGCCGGACCCGCCGGCGGTGGCGGCGGCGGGACGTCGTCGACCAGGCTGACCTCGAAGTCGCGGGCCACGGCGAGCGAGGGCCGGGCCGGCGGGGGTGGCGGATCGGCCACCACGAACGCCGGCGGCGGAGAGGGTGCCGGCGGCGGAGAGGGTGCCGGCGGCGGCAGAGGAACCGGGGGGCTCACGAACCGTGGTCCGGGCAGTTGCGCCACCGGGTCCGGGCGGCCGGTGACCAGGATGGCGCCCGCGCCGCCGGCGTCTCGCGCTCCGCCCTCGGCCGCTGGGCCCGCGGGCGGCGGTTCGTCCCACTCGGGCATCCGCCAGGGTGGGACGGCCGGCACGCTTGCGCCAAACGACGGCTCGGGGTTCGGCGCGGCCCGCTCCGGACCGCGGCCTGGCTGGTAGACGGCCGGCAGGTAGGCGGACGGCGGCGGCGCGGGCGCCGCCGGCGGCGGCTTCGCGGCCAGCGGGTCGGGCCCGGCGGCCGCGCGCCGGACCGGCGCCCTCGACCGGCGCAACGCCGCCGTGTCCGGCTCGTCCGGTCCTGCCGGCGCGGCACCGGACGGGACAGGACCGCCGCGCAAGCCCGCGGCGGGGTAACCGACAGTCGCGTCGGGCACCCGCGACGGCCTCGGCGCCGAGGCCGTCGCCAGAACCGGGCCGGTGGCCGGGTGGTTCCGGCTCCCGCCGTTCCGGCTCCCGCCGTTCCGGCCCCTGTCGTTCGGGCCCCTGTCGTTCCAGCTGGAGCCCAGCTCGACCAGCGGTCCGGTCAACGGGTCGACGCGCCCGGTCCTGGCCCAGCCGCCGGTCGGCGACCCGCCGTCGAGGGCCGCGGCTGCGCCGTTGTCGCTGGCCGGGTGGGGCCCGGAGCCGAGATGCCAGCCATGACCGGGCGTCCGGTGCGCGAAGTGCGGCAGGTGCCAGTCCTCGCCGCCGAACTCGGACTCGGACGCGAACACGATCGGTGACGCCGGTACCGGCGCCGGCATCGGCACGACGGCGGGCAGGGGCACCAGCGGGCGCCAGTGGAACGTCGGCTCCCGCTCGCCGGCGCGGGAGCGGGCTCCGGCGCCCGCGCCGGCGAGCCCGCCCGCGTCGGCCCCGGCCGAGGCCGGCCGGTTCGCCGACGTCGCCGCCCGCCGCGCCTTCGGGCGCAGCGCGACCAGGCAGACGACCGCGCCCAGCAGCACCATGACCGCCCCGTAGCGCAGGGCCAGCGCGTACCCGCCGACGAAGGCGTTGGCCGGGCTGGCCCCGGCGGCGGCCAGGTGGTGGCGGCGGGAGAGCAGGATCGCCCCGGTCAGGGCGACGCCGAGGACGCCGGAGACCTCGCGGGCCGTCCCGACCAGGGCCGAGGCCATGCCGGCGTCGTCCTCCGGCACGACCTCGATGACCGCCGAGATCAGCGGGGTGGTCAGCGCCGAACCGACCCCGACCGCGCCAAGGCCGGGCAGCAGGTCGGTGAAGTGGGCGCCGGGCCCGATCCCGGCCACCAGCAGCAGGCCCAGCGCGACCAGGCCGAGCCCGAGCGCGGCCGAGACGTTCACGCCGATCCGGCGGGCCAGGCGCGGGGCGAACGGGACGACCACGACCATCAGCCCGGCCAGCGGGATGAACGTGGCCCCGGCGTGCGTCGGCGAGAAGCCGAGCACGATCTGCAGGTAGAGCGAGGTGAAGAAGAAGATCCCGTTGATGCCCAGGCCCCAGAGCACCTGGGCGCTCATCGCTCCGGCGAACACCCGGTTCGACAGCAGCGACACGTCGACCATCGGCGACGGCGACGCCGCCTCGACCCCGACGAACGCCACCGTGGCCATGATCGCGACGGCGAAGGCCAGGACGATCGGCCCGGCCGAGAAGCCCATCTCGTTGCCTTGGATGAGCCCGAACGTCATCGCGAACAGGGCCAAGCCCGAGGTGAGCAGGCCCGGGACGTCGAGCGGCCCGCGCTCGCGCCCGCCCGGGCGGGCCGGCGCGCCCGAGCGCTTCCCGACGACCAGGGCCATCCCCAGGGCGACCAGGCCGATCGGGACGTTAATGAAGAAGATCAGCCGCCAGCTGCCGTGCTGGCTGAGGTAGCCGCCGATGACCGGTCCGCAGGCCAGCGCCGCGCCGACCGTCCCGGTCCAGACCGCGGCGCCGAACTGGCGGTCCTTGGTCTCGTCGAGGTCGGTGGACAGGACGGCCAGCGTCGCCGGCAGCACCAGCGCCCCGCCGCAGCCCTGCAGGACGCGCGCGGCCAGCAGCATCGCCCCCGACGGCGCGACGCCGGCCAGGCCCGAGGCGACGATGAAGACCACCATGCCGACGGTGAACACCGTCCGGCGGCCGTAGATGTCGGTGAGGCGGCCGCCGGCCAGCATCAGGGTCGAGAACGACAGGACGTAGCAGGTGGCGACCCATTCCAGGCCGGTGAGGCTGAAGCCGAACTCGCGCTGGATCGCGACCAGGGCGACGTTGACGACGGTGTTGTCCAGGGAGGTGATGAAGGCCGCGAGGGCGACCGGCACGAGGATGAGCCCACGCCGCGTCGCCGACACCCGCCCTCCTTCTGGGAAAAACCCCACCCCGGCCACACCGGCGCCGGCGCGTCCGGACGCCTCGGCCCCAACCGAGTCCTGGCGACGGCCCTCCGGCCGGCGGCCCGTCGCTGCCGCCGCCGGCCGACTGGCGGCGGCGACGGGGCGAACAGGCCGTTCAGCCAGTATGAACACTGACGGGCAGTAGTCACCGCTTCGACGGAAGGTGACGAATCGATGCGGGTGGGTACCCGGGCCGCGCCCGCCCTCAGCCGGCCCGCAGCCGGCGGGCCACCTCGACCGCCCAGTACGTCAGGATCATCCCGGCCCCGGCCCGCGCGATCGCGGTCAGCGTCTCCAGGATGATCCGGTCCCGCTCGATCCAGCCCGCCGCCGCGGCCGCCTCGACCATCGCGTACTCGCCGGACACCTGGTAGGCCGCCACCGGCACGTCGACCGCGTCGGCCACGGCCCGCAGCACGTCCAGGTAGGCCAGCGCCGGCTTGACCATCACCGCGTCGGCGCCCTCGGCCAGGTCCAGCGCGACCTCGCGCAGCGCCTCGCCGACGTCCCGGCCGGGTGACTGCTGGTAACCGGCGCGGTCACCGAACTGGGGCGCGCAGTCGGCGGCGTCGCGGAACGGCCCATAGAAGGCCGAGGCGTACTTGGCCGAGTAGGCCAGGATCGGGACCTCGGTGTGCCCACCGCCGTCCAGGGCGGCCCGGATCGCCGCGACCTGGCCGTCCATCATCCCGCTCGGCGCGACCACGTGGCTGCCCGCCGCCGCCTGGGCCAGGGCGACGGCGCCGTAGCGCTCGAGGGTGGCGTCGTTGTCGACCTCGCCCGACGGGGTCAGCAGCCCGCAGTGGCCGTGGTCGGTGTACTCGTCCAGGCACAGGTCGGTCATGATGACGATCTCATCGCCGACCTCGGACGCGAGATCGCCCAGCGCGAGCTGGACGATCCCGGCCGGGTCGTCGGCGGCCGAGCCCCGGGCGTCCTTGGCCGCCGGCAGGCCGAACAGGATCAGCCCGCCGACGCCGGCCTCGACCGCGTCGACGGCCGCCTTGCGCAGCGAGTCGCGGGTGTTTTGGACGACCCCGGGCATGGACGCGATCGGCGCCGGCGCGTCGATGCCCTCCCGCACGAACATCGGCAGGATCAGGTCGGCCGGGTGGAGGCGTACCTCGTCGGTCAGGCGGCGCAGCGGCACGCTGCGCCGCAGCCGCCGCGGCCGGGCGGCGGGGAAGCCCGCCGTCCCGGCCGGTCCGCTCGTGCTCATCGCGTCCCCTCCCCTGCCCTGTGCCTGCCCGGACGGACCTGCCCGGACGGACCTGCCCGGACCTGCCCGCCGGCGCCGGACCTGCCTACCGGCGTCGGCGCGACTTGGGCAGCCGGGCGGCCAGCGGGCCGACCTTGCCCAGCGCCTCTCGGTTCTCGGCCGCGAACTCGGCCAGCGCCTGCACCAGCGACTGGATCGTCGCCTCCGGCGCCTGGACGTCGACCCTCAGCCCGAGCTCGGCGGCGGTCGCGGCGGTCTGCGGCCCGATCACGGCGATGACCGTCGTCTCGTGCGGCTTGCCGGCGATGCCGACCAGGTTGCGCACCGTCGAGGACGAGGTGAACACGACCGCGTCGACCCGGCCGCCCTTGAGCGCCTCACGGATCGGCGCGGGCGGCGGCGCGGCCCGGACCGTCCGGTAGGCCGTGATGTCATCGACCTGCCAGCCGCGGTCCTTCAGCCCGGCGCCCAGCGTCTCGGTGGCGATGTCGGCCCGGGGCAGCAGGACGCGGTCCAGCGGGTCGAGGACGTCGTCGAAGTCGGGCCAGTCGGCCAGCAGGCCCTCGCTGGACTGCTGCCCGGACGGGACGAGGTCGGCCCGGATGCCGAACTCGCGCAGCGCGTCGGCGGTGGCCTCGCCGATGGCGGCGACCTTCACCCCGGCGAACGCCCGGGCGTCCAGGCTGCGCTCCTCGACCTTCTCCCGGACGGCCTTGACCGCGTTGACCGAGGTGAACGCGACCCACTGGTAGCGGCCGGAGACCAGTCCGGTGATGGCCCGCTCCATCGGCGCGGCCGTGCGGGGCGGCTCGACCGCGATGGTCGGCACCTCCAGCGGGCTGCCGCCGTGGCCGCGCAGCAGGTCGGACAGGATCGCGGCCTGCTCCTTGGTCCGCGGCACGAGGACCGTCCAGCCGAACAGGGCCCGGGTCTCCCACCAGGACAGCTTGGAACGGCCGGCGACCGGCGCGCCGATCGACATGACGACCGTGCTGGCCCCGGTCAGCAGCGGCGCGGCCTCGGTCTCGATGCGGTCCAGCGTCGAGGTGGCCGTGCGCTGATCGGTGGTGGTGCCCTCCACGGTGACCGAGACGGGCGTGTCGCCGGGCTTGCCGTGCTCGACGAGCGCCGCCGCGACCTTGCCGACCTCGGTGACGGTGGCCGTGACGACCAGGGTGCCGGGGACGGTGGCCAGCGCCGGCCAGTCGACGTCCGGTGTGGTCACCCCGAACGGGCTGAGCGGGCCGCCGAGACCGAAGCCCGAGCCGCCGAGACCGCCACCCAGCCCCGAACCGCCCAGGCCGCCGCCGAGCCCGTAGCCCGAGCTGCCCAGGCCACCGCCCAGCCCGGAACCGCCCAGCCCCGAGCCACCGAGGCCGCCACCCAGTCCCGAACCGCCCAGCCCCGAACCGCCCAGCCCCGAGCCACCGAGGCCGCCGTATCCGCGCCCGCCCCGGCCACCGAAGGCCGGGCCGGCCATCGGCAGGCCCTCACCCGGCCCGGGCGGGGCCGGCGGCACGGTGCCGCTGGTCGAGAAGACGGCGGCCGTGCTGACCAGCGTGATCGGCTGGCCCGAGGCCACGCCGGCGTAGGTGGCGACGGCGGCGCCGGTCGGCACGCCCGGCACGACCCGGAACGGGATCTTGGCCTTGGCCAGGGCCTGCGCGTCGGCGACGCCGATACCGGTCAGCCACGGGTCGGACGTGTAGAGCCGCACGACCTTCTCACCGGCCCGGGCACGGGCGACGACCACGGCGGTCGCGGCGTCGGCGTCGGGGACGGGCTTGGGCAGCTCCGGGTCGGAGACGCGGACGATCTCCGCGCTCAGCCCGGCGACGACCTCGGCGCTGACGTCGGGGTCGGTGACCACGACGTCGGCCGCGTCGAGCGCCTGGCGGGCCAGTACGGTCAGGAGGCCGGGGTCACGCGGGCCCGCGCCCACGAGAGCGACCGGGGCCAGGGGTTTCTTCGTTCGGCGGGTAGCCATTGTCTGCCAGGTCCCATCAACTTAGGTGCACACGCTTGGTCGTTCGGGCGCTTCGTCGTCGGGCGCTCGGTCGTTCGGGCCGGTGGTCGTTCGGGCCGGTGGTCGTTCGGGCCGGTGGTCGTTCGGGCGGTTGCGCGCCGCCCGGGCCGGTGCCCGGACGGTTCAGCGGCGGCCCGACGGCGGGCCGACCGGCTCGCGCCCGTCCATCAGGGTCCGGGCGCCGGCGGTGAGAAGCTCCTCGGCCAGCCGCGCACCGAGCTCCTCCGGCGCGTCGAGACCTCCGGTCGCCTCCCGCCGCATGATCACGGCACCGTCGGGAGCGGCGACGACCGCGCGCAGCCGGATCGCCGAGGCGGTGACCGGCGCCGGGCCGTCACCGACGACGCGCTGATTTTGTACGCCGTCAGGGGGCATGATCGCAAAACGAGGGTCGCGGGCGTCCCGTGCCCAGCCGCCCGGCCCGCGGGGTTCGGGAGCGTCGCCCGGACCGTCCCCGGGGGTGACGAGCCAGGCCAGCGCGGCGACGGGCGCGCTGCAGCCGGCCTCCAGCCGGGCCAGGCAGGCCCGCTCGGCGGCGACGGTGACGCGGGTCGGCGCGTCGTCGAGCGCGGCCCGGAGAGCGGCTTCCAGGTCCTGGCCGTCGAAGGAGGCGCCGGCGGCGCACTCGACGGCCAGCGCGCCCTGACCGGGCGAGGGCAGCATCACGTCGACGTCGATCAGCTCGGTGACCGCGTCCAGGCGGTCGAGCCGGTCCAGGCCGGCGTGGGCCAGCACGACCGCGTCGACCTGCCCGTCGATCGCCTTCTTCAGCCGGGTGTCGACGTTGCCCCGGATCGGGACGACCTCCAGCCCCAGGCCCCGCTCCCGGGAGAAGGCCCGCAGCTGGGCCATCCGGCGCGGCGCGCCGGTGCCGATCACGGTGCCCGGGCCCAGCTCGGCCAGCCGGCGGCCGTCCGGGCAGACCAGCACGTCACGGGGGTCGGCCCGGGGCGGGACCGCGGCCAGCCGCAAGCTGTCCGGCGGCCGGGTCGGCAGGTCCTTCAGCGAGTGGACGGCGAAGTCGATCTCACCGGTGAGCAGGGCGTCGCGCAGGGCGGACACCCAGACGCCGGTGCCGCCGATCTGGCTGATAGCGGCTCTGGACCGATCACCCGGCGTGACGATCCGGACGAGGTCGACCTCAACGCCGAGGCGCTCGGACACGGCCGCCGCGACCTGCCCGGACTGGGCCAGGGCCAGCGCCGAGCCGCGGGTGCCCAGGCGCAGCGCGCGGCCGGGCGGGCGGGGCGTGGCCACTCGCCCGAAGCGACCGGGAGAATGGGCGGAGCCCCCGGTCGCGGAGGGCGGCAGGTTGGCGGGGCCCGTCACCGAGCCTCCCCGAGGTCGGGCGCCGAGACCACGGCCGGCGTCTGGCGGGGCAGGTCGAACAGCTCGCGCAGCGCCTCGGCGTAGGAGTCGCCGTCGGGCGAGGTGGCCAGTTGCTGGACACGTACCGTCGGCGCGTGCAGAAGCTTGTCGACGACCCGTCGCATGGCACCTTCCACGTTGGCCCAGTCCCGGGCGTCGAGATCGGGTAAGCGGGTATGCAGCCGGTCGAGCTCCTCGCGGACGACGGCGGCCGCCTGCGCACGCAGCGCGACGACCGTCGGCGCGACCCGCTGGGCCCGGCGGCGGTCCAGGAACGCGCCGACCTCCGCCGCGACCAGGTCCCGCACGGTGTCGATGTCGGCCGTGGCCGCCTCGCGGGCCAGGGCCTCACGCAGCGTGTCCAGATCGATCAGGCGGACCCCGGGCAGCTCGCGCACGCCGGGGTCGACATCGCGGGGCAGGGCCAGATCGAGGAAGACCAGCCCAGGCTCGGGCCCGCTGGCCGCCCGGGCGGCGGCGACGAGCTCGGCCGTGATGACCAGGCCGGTCGAGCCGGTCGAGGAGACCACCAGCTCGGCCCGGGCCAGCTCGGCCTCGAGCTCGGGCAGGCCGACGGCGCGCCCGCCGTGAGCCTCGGCCAGGCGGCGGCCGCGCGCCTCGCCGCGGTTGGCAATGACGATCTCCTCGGCGCCGGCGGCCCGGGCCTGCGCCGCCGCGAGCGTGCCGACCGCGCCGGCCCCGACGATGAGCACCCGGCGCCCGGCCAGGCTGCCCGCGGGCGGCGGGGAGCCTGGCCGGGCGCCGGGCTCCCCGGCCGGCGCGGCCGGCCCGGCCGGCTCGGCGGCAGCGGGCGTCTCGGCGGCAGCGGGCGTCTCGGGGAGGAGGTGTTCGGCGGCGGCGCGCGCGTCCCAGACGGCGAGGGCCGCGCGCAGGCCGACCCCGACGATCGAGGCCCCGGCCGCGCCGATCATCGTCTCGCTCTGGGCTCGCTTACCGACCCGCAGCGCGGTCTGGAACAGCGATCCGAGCACCGTCCCGGACGCGCCCTCGGCCTGGGCCGCCCGGAACGCCGAGCGGACCTGGCCCAGGATCTGGGTCTCGCCCACCAGCATCGAGTCCAGCCCGCACACGACGGAGAACAGGTGGGCGACCACCCGGGCCTCGTGGTGGACGTAGAGCTGGGGCGACAGGTCCGACATCGGCACGCCGGTGACCCGGGTGAGCTGGTCGGTCACCTCGGCCACGCCGCCGTGGAAGCTCGCCACGTCGGCGTAGATCTCGGTGCGGTTGCAGGTGGACAGGACGACCGCCTCGGCCACCTCGGCCGACTGCAGCAGGTCGTGCAGGGTCTTGGGGACCTCGTCGGCGGTCACGGCGGCCCGTTCCAGGTCGGCGGTCGTCGCGGTCCGATGGCTGAGGCCCACCACGAGCAGGCTCATGAGGCCTCTCCCCCGATCGCCTCGAGCCGGTCGGCGTCCGTCGCGGCTCCGGTGCCGGTGCCGGGGGCCCCGGGTCCGGCCGGGGCTGGTGCCGGCGTTGCCACCGGGCCCGGTACCACCACCATCCGCGCCGCCTCGACGCCCTCGCCGCCGGACCGGTCCCGGTCCTGATCCCGGTCCCGGTCGCGGACCAGCGCGGCCCGGTCCAGCCGCGGCTCGCCGCCGTTCTTGCGGGCCTCGTGGAACGAGAGGATCTGGAGCTCGACCGCAAGGTCCACCTTGCGCACATGGACGCCGGGCGGGACGGCCAGGACGGTGGGGGCGAAGTTGAGCACGCTGGTCACGCCGGCGGCGACCAGACGGTCACAGATCTCCTGGGCCGCGGCGGCGGGAGTGCTGATCACCCCGATGGTCACCCGTTTCTCCTTGATGAGTGCTTCCAGCTCGTCCACAGGCCGGACCTCGACGTCGCCGATCTTCTCCCCGATACGCCGGACGTCCGCGTCCGCGAGCGCGACAATACGGAAGCCACGCGACCGAAACCCGCCATACCCGGCGAGAGCGTGGCCCAGATTGCCCACTCCGACCAGAATGACTGAGCGGTCCTCGGACAGGCCCAGCTCGGTCGAGATGCACTCCATGAGCAGGTCGACGTCGTAGCCGACCCCGCGTGTCCCGTACGAACCCAGATGAGAGAGGTCCTTGCGCACCTTGGCCGACGTCACTCCGGCCGCGATCGCGAGGGTGTCCGACGACACCGTCGTGACCCGCCGCTCGGCCAGGCCGCCGAGAACCCGGAGATAGAGCGGCAGCCGAGCGACCGTCGCGTCCGGCACCGAGGTACGGACGCGCACCGGCTCGGCTCCCGGTCGAGGTTGGTTCATGCGCGACTCCCGCACCGCCGCTAGGCCCGACCACCGGCACTGGCGTCCCGAGCCGTCCACCGCGCGGCGGGCTGGCGCCGGTCGGCGGCTGTTCACCCGAGTTTACGACTTCGTGAAGCGATTCACGAAGGGACCAATGATCACAAACTGGTCATCGAGCGGCGATCAACGCACGGCGCAGCCGCTCCTCCTCGACCCGCCAGTACCCGTGTTCCCGCCCGTCTATGAGGATTACCGGGACGCGGTCGCCGTAGGCGTCCAGGGTTTCCGGGTCCGCGTCGACGTCGATCTCGGTCCAGCCGATCCCGAGGGGCTCGACCACCCGAGCCAGCGCGAGCCGGGCGTCGTCACACAGATGGCAGCCCTCGCGCGTGACGAGGGTCACCCTTTCGGTTGCCGGCGCCTCCGCCACGGCACGATCACCGGACGGGCCAGCGCCCGCGAGACCGCCTGGCCCAACTTCCGGCCGCTCGCTTCCCTTGCTCACCGACCGAGCGTAACGCCACGACCGCCGCCGCCCGAACGATCACCTCGCCGCACCATCGCGTTCCGGCAACGAATAGCGACAGACAGCCATGGTCAACTATTCGAAATCTGCCCGTTCCCGCGGCTCGGGGCCGGTTTGGACCGCCGTCCGCACACACGGGCCCCATGCCCGTTCGCGTGACGTTGGCTACACTCAGCTACTCGCGAGGGGACACCAGCCGAGCTGGCCCATTCGAGGCGGCCGAGACCCAGCGCGTCCAACCGATCACCGGAGGTCCCGATGGCGCCCCGACGAGCAGCGCGGCTCCCCGCCCGCCCGTCGGCCTTCACCTACCTGCCAGCCTCCACCCACCCGCCAGCCTCCATCCGACTGTCCGGCGCCACCCGACTGTCCGGCGCCACCCGGTCCCGGGATCGGCGGGAGTGAGGCGCTGGCGGCCGGGCGCGGCGATCGCGCTCGTCGGACCCGCGATGACGGTCGCGAGCGCGCTGAGCGCGATCTCCGGCCCCGAGGGCGCCCGCCTGGGCGGGGCGCTCGCCCCGCGGCCGCCCGGCCTGGTCGCCCGCGCCCGTTCGGGCCAGGCCGGCCCGGCCCGAACCAGCGCCACCCAGACCACCGCCACCCAGACCAGCGCCACCCAGACCAGCGCCGCCCAGACCAGCGCCAGCCAGCCCGCCGTGGGGCGGCCGAGTCCGGGCCGGCCGGCGGACCCCGCCGCCTGGCCCGCGGCCGAGCCGGAACCGGACGGCTCCGCCGGCGCCGCCGCCGGCGGCGAGCACCTCGGCACCGAGATCGTGGTCGACCTCGTCCGCCGGGCCCGGGCCGGCGAGAGCGCCGCCTTCGGCGAGCTGTACGACCTTTACGTCCGCTTCGTCCACAGATATGTGGCGCTCCGGGTCGAGAGCCTCCCGGCCGCCGAGGACATCGTCAGCGAGACGTTCCTGCGGGCGTGGCGCCGCATCGACACCTTCGCCTGGCAGGGCCGGGACATCGGGGCCTGGTTCATCACCATCGCCCGCCACCTCATCATCGACAACGCGCGGGCGTCCCGGACCCGGCTGGAGTTCCCCGTCGGCGACGTGCCCGTCGACCCCGTCGCGGCCGCTCCGGGCGACCCGGAACAGACCGTGCTGGCCCAGCACACCCGGGGCGAGCTGACGGCCGCCCTGCACAGCCTGCGCCCCGACCAGCGCGAGTGCCTGATGCTGCGTTTCGTCGAAGGCCTGTCCGTCCGGGAGACCGCGCTGGCCATGGGCCGCGGGGAGGGCGCGGTCAAAGCTCTGCAGTTCCGGGCGGCGCGGTCGCTGGCCCGGGCGCTGAACAGGTCCGGATCCGGGTGAACTCGCGAGGAACCGTCCGCCCGGGACACCCCCAGCTCGGTCGGGGGCGGGCCTGGAGGCCATAGGCTGCATCGGGTACACGGTCAGCGGGACGGTGACGATGGGTTGGGCCAGCAGGCGGTCCGAGGACGGCGACGGCAACAGCGCGCTGTTTGCGCGCCGTCGTCGCGCGGAGGAGGCGCGCCTCGCCGCCGACACCGCGATCGAGGTCGCGGGCCAGCCGGTCGAGCAGACCCCGCCCGACCCGACCGCCGCCGCGTTCTTCGACGTCGACAACACGATGATGATGGGCGCGTCACTGTTCTACTTCGCCCGGGGACTGGCCGCCCGCGACTTCTTTCACGCCCGTGACCTGCTGCGTTTCGGGTGGCAGCACGCGAGCTTCCGAGTTCGGGGCCAGGAGGACAACGAGGTCACCCGGGACGTTCGGGAGGCCGCGCTGTCGTTCATCGCCGGCCGGGACGTCGCCGAGATCGTCCGCTACGGCGAGGAGATCTACGACGAGCGGATGGCCGAACGGATCTTCTCCGGCACGCGGGCGCTGGCCGAGCAGCACCGCGACGCCGGCCAGCGGGTGTGGCTGGTGACGGCGACGCCGGTCGAGCTGGCCTCGATCATCGCCCGCCGGCTCGGCCTGACCGGCGCGCTGGGCACGGTCAGCGAGGTCGAGGACGGCCGTTACACCGGGCACCTGGTCGGCGGGCCGCTGCACGGGCCCGCCAAGGCGGAGGCGGTCCGGGCCCTGGCCGAGCGGGAGGGCCTGGACCTGGCCCGCTGCTGGGCCTACTCGGACTCAGTGAACGACCTGCCGATGCTCTCGGCCGTCGGCCACCCGGTGGCGATCAATCCCGATCCGGACCTGAAGGCCGTGGCCAAGGAGAACGACTGGCCGGTCAAGGACTTCCGGACCGCGCGCAAGGCGGCCAAGGTCGGAGTGCCCACGGCGGCCGGGATGGGCGCGCTGGCCGGCGGGGTCGCGGCCGGGATGGCGCTGCGCCGGCGCTACGGCGGCGGCCCGCTCTGACCGCTTCTTCCGGCCGGGCCGGTCAGAAGAAGACGGTCAGAAGCCGATAAGACGGTCAGAAGAAGACGGAGCGGCGCTGCATGAGCAGGCCGTACACCGAGTGCTGGATGATCTCGCGCACCCGGTCGGTCAGCTCGAAGACGACCATCGGGTCCTCGGCGGCGGCCGGGCCGAGTGACGCCGTCTCGATCGGCTCACCGAACGAGATGATCCACTTTGACGGCAGCGGGACGAGCCCCAACAGGCCCAGCCACGGGAACGTCGGAGTGATCGGGACGTAGGGCACGCCGAGCAGGCGGGCCAGCGTCTTCGCGTTGCCGAGCATCGGGTAGATCTCCTCGGCTCCGATGATCGTGCACGGGACGATCGGGACCCCGGCCCGCAGCGCGGCCGAGACGAAGCCGCCCCGGCCGAAGCGCTGGAGCTTGTAGCGCTCGGAGAACGGCTTCCCGATCCCCTTGAACCCCTCGGGCCACACCCCGACGATCTCGCCGGCGGTCAGCAGCCGTTCGGCGTCGGCCTGGCAGGCCAGCGTCTGGCCGGTCTTGCGGGCCAGCGGGGCCAGGAACGGGACGGAGAAGACCAGGTCGGCCGCCAGCATCCGCAGGTACCGGTGGGCCGGATGGTGGTCCAGGATGGCGATCGCCGTCATGATCGCGTCGACGGGCAGCGTCCCGGAGTGGTTGGCCACCACGAGCGCGCCGCCGGTGTCCGGGATGTTCTCCAGCCCCCGGGTCTCGACCCGGAAGTAGTTCTTGTAGATGGGCCGGATCATCGGCACGACCAGGTTTTCCGTCAGATCCTGGTCGAAGCCGATCTCGTCGACCTCGTAGTCACCGGTGATCCGCCGGCGCAGGAAGGCCACGAACGCGGCGATCGCCTTCTCGAGGCTCGCCGCCTCGGCGCTGGGCCGGCGCGGCAGTATCCGGCCGAGCAGGCCGGCGGCCAGGTGCTCGACCTCCCCGTCGCCGGTCCCGGTCGCGGTCCCCGTCCCGGCGCCGGCCGCGCCGCCGCGGCTGACCGCGAATCCGGGTGACCCGGTGGCGGCGGTGACGTCGATCACCTGCGCCAGGTGGCCGCCGTCGTCGTCCTCGTCGCCCGCTCCGTGACCGGCCGCTTCCGGACCGGCCTCGTCCGGACCGGCCTCGTCCGGACCGGTATGGCCGGGGCCGCGCGCCGGCGTCTGCACGGGGGTGGAGCCGTCCGGCTTCGACGGCCGAACGCGGCCGGGCGCGGTCGCCCGGGCCGGCCCGGTCGCGGCCGGGCGCGCGCGGGTGGAGCGGGTGGAGCGGGTCCGGCTGGCGCGGCGCGACTCCGGCTCGGCCGCCTCGCCAGGCTGATCGGCGCCGGCGGCACCGGCGGTCACGCCGCCCGCCGACACAGCGGCGGCGGGGCCCGGCGTTCCCGGGTCGGTAGGCGCCGGCCGGGGTTCGCCGGCCGCGGGCTCCCCCGCCCGCGCCCGCGCGGGCGCGCGCGACCGTCCCTCGGCCTCGGTGGCCTCGGTGGCCCCAGTGGCCCCGGTCCGCCGGCGCGGCCGCGAGGCCGAAGGGGCGGACGACGCTCGCCCGCGCGAGCCGGACCCGTCCGCGCCCCGTCGGGCGGACTCGTCCCCCTCGTTCCCGTCGTGCCCCGCGCGGGCGGCGGGCCGGCCGGCCCCGTTCGCCGACGGGTCAGGCCCGGTCCGCTCGGCCTGGCCGTTCCCGTCGCCCGCCTCAGCCCCGGTGGGCGCGCCAGCCACGCCGACACCACCGCCGCCGCCTGGTGAGCCGCTACCGTCGGCCGCCTCGCCGCCGCCGGTCTGGTCCACGGTGGGCACGGGCGCCTCCGCGACGCGCGCGCGGGCGCGGCGGGCCGCGCGCTGGCGGCTCTCCTTGGCGTCGATGGGGATGATCCGCGCCTCGCTCACACCGCACGTCCTTCCGGCGCCCCGCCGGGTCGGCCGTGATGGTCGCCCCTCCGGGCCCTTCCCCACCTGCGCGCGGGTGAACCGGCCCCGGTCAGGCGAACATCGCGGGTCATCAGATGCCGACCAGGCGGCGGCGGGCCAGCAGGCCGAGCAGAGCGCGCTCGAGGCTTTCGACGCGGTCCCGCTCGATCGCGAACCGGCCGCGGCGCGAGGCGGTGAACTCGTCGAACGTCTCCAGCGTGGTGTAGCGGGGACGGTAGCCGAACACGCTGGTCAACCGGGCGGTATCGACCACCCGTCCGTGCGCGAGGTAGCCGAGCTGCTCGGCGGAGAAGTCCACCATCCGGGTCCGCCGGGCCAGCCCGCCGAGGCCGGCGACGGCCGGCGAGGGAATGGGCAGCGGCGCCTTGCCGGCCCGCCGAATCGCCTGCGACAGCAACAGCACCCCGTCCCCGGCGACGTTGAACGTGCCGACCGGCGCCTCGCCGCCGGCCGCGCGCTCGAGCACGGCCAGCGCGTCGTCGGCGTGCAGCAGCTGCAGGCGCGGGTCGAAGCCGAGGACGGTCGGCACGACCGGCAGCTCAAGGTAACGGGTCAGCGGGCTCTCGATCCCCGGCCCGATGATGTTGGTGAACCGCAGGACGGTGACGGCGACGTCGGGCCGGCGCCGGCAGAAGCCGCGCACGTAGCCCTCGACCTCGAAGGCATCCTTGCTGTAGCCGGCGCGGGGCAGGCCGCGCGGCTCCATGTCCTCGGTGAACAGCGCCGGGTCACCCGATGACGAACCGTAGATCGTCGCGGTCGACTTCACCACCAGCCGCCGGACCGTCTCCGCCTTCTGGCAGGCCGCGAGCAGCTGCATGGTGCCGATGACGTTGATCTCCTTCATCGCGGCCCGGCCGCCGGCGCCGAGTGGGCTCGCGATGACGTTGAGATGCAGGACGGTGTCGACTCCGGCCGCCCCGATGACCTTGGAGATCAGCGGGTTGCGGATGTCGGCGCGCACGAACCGCGTCCGGCCCAGATCGGCCCGGGGGGGCTCGGCGTCGACGCCGATGACCGTCTCGATCTCCGGGTCGTCGGCGAAGGCGCTGGCCACACGCGCGCCCAGCGGGCGGGCGACTCCGGTGATGAGCACGCAACGCGGTGGCACGGTGAGCACCTCCCAGCGATGGTCGCGCGCGGGGCGCTCCGGGCGTAGGCGGAACGGGTCGGAGCGCTGTGGCGGAGCCGGCCCTTTCATGCTACGCGCGGCGGGACCACGCGTAGTCCCGCCGGGGGTCAAGCACCATCCGGGCGCGCCCCGGCCGGACCGCCCACTCCGCCCAGTCCGCCCGGAGCGCCCAGTCCGCCCGGAGCGCCCAGTCCGGCGTGGGTGGCGACATGACGGAGCCGCCGGTCATCGCGAGAGCGGGTCTCCGGGCGCGGCGATGGTGACCACGGAGTGGCCGGAGTGGCCGGACTGGCCGAGATAGCCGGGGTGGCGGGGCGCGCGGGCCAGGACGACCGGGTCGGCCCGGCCGGCACGCAACACGTCGGCCGCCCGGCGCCCACCGGTCACGATCATGAGCTGGCGCAGCGCGTCCTCGCGGACGGCGGTCGTTCCCGGCGCCACCTCGGCCGGGCTGAGGCTGAACCGGACCAGGCGGGACCGGCCGGAGATCCGCAGCTCGAGCTGGTCACCGAGCAGGACGCCGACGGCCTCGAGATCGGCGCGAGTCGCGTTGAGCGCCAGGTTCCCGACGTGATCGACGGCGACGACCTCGGCGTGGACGTGATCGTCGTCGACCGTGCACGGCCGGCGACGCGGGCGAGCCAGCTCGCCCGGCTCGATCGCCGGCCCGACCTCGTTCAGCGGCAGCCCGGCCGCCAGGCGCGCGGCCACCGGCGCGTAGACGTCGCGGCCGGGGAACGTCGCCGACGCCCCGGGCGGCGGCGGGGCCGGGGTGGCGACGGCGCGCGCGGCGACAACGCCGCCGAGTGCGTCGGCGGCCAGGACGACCACTCCATTGTCCGGTCCGACGAACGTCGGACCGTCCGCCGAGCGGACCACCACGCCGAGCTCAAGACGTTCACCGCCGGGTCCGCCCGTCGTCTCGACGACGGCCGCCTCCACTACGGCGAGGTGGACGCCGACCGGCAGGTAGGCGACCGCCTCGGCCAGCAGCATTGCGCCGTGCGCGACGTCGTTCGGCGCGATGGTGTGACAGACGTCGATGACCCGGGCCTCGGGCGCCTCGCGCGCGATGACCCCATGGCACATCGCGACCCGAGCGTCGCCGTGGCCGTAGTCCGACAGGAAGCTGATCCAGGATGCGGCCACCGCGTCCCCCGCTGAAGAGTCGGCCCACGGCGCCCGCCGCCGGTGCCGCCGAGCCTCCCACAGGGAGGTCGACGGCTCCACCAACGACGAACGCCGTGAAACCGATTCGTTACACAGCGAGGCGCGGCGCCCGCGCGACTACTTCTTGTTGCGGCGCTGGACGCGGGTCCGCTTCAGGAGCTTGCGGTGCTTCTTCTTGGCCATGCGCTTGCGGCGCTTCTTGATAACGGAACCCACGAACCCGACCGATCTGTCAGTAGGAACTTTCGCTGCCAACCGGGACGTCTCCGGCACCGGCGATCACCTCTGCGACCGGCACGACCGGGCGTCCCACGGGCCCCGGCGGCGGTCGAGCGGCGCCGACGCGGCTACCTCCCAGCGGTTGAGCCTACCGTTTCCACCGGACAGTTACCGAAGGCGACGGTCTCGAAGCTCCCCGGCCCGCCCCGCGGGCGCCCCGGAGGGCGGGCCACGACCGACGACGGACCCCCGTCTCCCAGTCCGCCGCATCGATCGCTATAGTGGGTGAGCACGTTGGAGGCTTCGCCTAGTCCGGTCTATGGCGCCGCACTGCTAATGCGGTTGGGGGCTTATACCCCCTCCGGGGTTCAAATCCCCGAGCCTCCGCCCCTCTTCGGCGGCCCCTCTCGCCTTGCCCGTTCGTCTGACCAGGCGAAACAGGGTGCGTCCGTCGGGTCCCGGTCCCCACACCGCCCGTGGAACCCGCATGGTCCCCGCGCCGAGCCGCGCGAGGTATCGCGGCGGCCACCGTTTCGGCCACATGCTGGCCCGCCGACCGGAGCGGGCATTCGCGCCGCTGCCGGCCGCCGGCTTACGCCTGGCCGGAGCCGTATGACCCCGGGCCCGAGACGCCGGCCCCGGCGCCGCCCCGGCGGCGATGAGTTCGGCGCCCGTCCGCCGTCCACCCTGTATGAACGCGACGAACCTCGCCGAGCTCTACTCCCTGCCGACGCTCGACTGGGAGCCTATCCGGGCCCGGCTGGAGGCCGGCCTGACCCAGGCCCCCGGCACCGGCGGACCGAACCGGCATACCAGTTGGCTCACGACGCTCAACGCGGACGGAGGTCCGCACGTGACCGCGATCGGCGCACTCTACGTCGACGGCGCGTTCTGGTTCGAGACGGGCGAGCGCACCCGCAAGGGCCGCAACCTGGCTCGCGACCCGCGCTGCGCGCTGAGCGTGGCCACCGAGCCGTTCGACCTGGTCGTGGAGGGCCGGGCCGAGCGGGTCACCGACCCGGCGACCGTCGCCGCGATGGCGGCCCGCTGGGCCCCGGAGTGGCCGGTGTCGGTCGACGAGTCCGGCCAGGCCCTGACCGCCGAGTTCAGCGCGCCGTCGGCCGGGCCGCCGCCGTGGCACGTCTACCGGCTCCGGGTGGACTCGGCGACCGCGGTGGGCACGGTCGAGCCCGGCGGGGCCACCCGCTGGAAGTTCTGACCGGCCGAAGGGCGGGCGATCGCGGTGAAGCCGCGCGCCGGCCGTGCCCGCCCGGGCCGGCGTTGTGCTCAGCGCCCGGGCCGAGCTGAGCCAAGGCGAGCCGCGCTGGCCACGCTCATCGCCCGGGCAGCGCCGGCCGAGCCGGTCGAGCTCGGCGCCCCGCGTGACCGCCCGCGCCGGGCCGTCCTGGCGCGGCCGCCGGTGCCGGCCACGTCGGCATCGGGGCACGCCGTCAGCTGGTGGCCAGGCGCGCGGCCCAGGCGCCGCGGCTGATGGCCCAGACGTCGTGGTCGGCGCCGTGCAGACATTCCCGGCTCGCGACCGCCATGCCCAGGCGACGGGCGACCTGGACCGAGCGCGTGTTCTCCGGCTTGATGACGGACACCACCCGCTCGATGTCCAACCGGTCGAAGGCGTAGCCGATCGACGCCTCGCCGGCCTCGGTCGCGTAGCCCTGGCCCCACCGGGGGCGGCCGAGGAACCAGACGGCCTCGATGCCGGGCCAGTCCGGCTCGGACCAGAGTCCGGCCCGGCCGACAAGATCGCCCGTCGCGTTCTCGACGACCGACCAGGGCCCGACGCCGGTCAGCGCCCAGCATCCGATGTTGCCCGCCATCGCGTGCCAGACGGCATCCCGTGACGGCGTGGGCCCGCCGCCGATATGTCGCCGGAACTCGTCGTCCGACCAGATGGCGGTATAGCCGTCGAGGTCGTCCGTCTCGATGGCCCGCAGGGTGAGCCGGGGCGTCGTGAGGGTGGGAATCGACGACGGGCTCACACCACCACCGCCGCGGGAAGAGCCCGGTACCGGTCGGCCAGGTCGCGAACCTCAGGCAGGCTACGGTGCTTGTAGAGGTCACCGACCAGGCGGCGCACCTTTGTGTTCACGGTGTGCGTCGGACGGGTGGCCAGGCCGTGGAGCATCGCCGTGGCGGTCAGGGCGGCGGCGTCCGGCGCGGCGGCCCGGTGCGCGATGGCCCGGTTGAGCTGGGCGTGCTGGTACTCCTCGACGGTGTAGTCGCCGCCGCCCTGCTGGTAGGCGCTCAGCGCGGTGTCGGCCCACGTGCCCGCGTCCGGGTCGCCGATGATGAGCCCGATGCCCGAGCGGAACATGGCGACAGCGCCCGGGCCGACCGGTGTTTCCCCGGGCAATGGGGCAAAGTCGTCGGCCGCCGCCTCCATTGCGTCGAGCGCCGCGCGGGCTTCGCCGACCCGATTGAGGTTGGCCAGGGCGCGGGCCCGGTACGCCGCGATCCTTGCGTTCATATACGGGTCGCGGATGCCGGCGACGGCGTCAAGATGGCTGAGCGCCAGCCCGTAGCGGCCCGTCCAGTACGCGACCGAGGAATGTAGCGCGGCCACCGAAAGCTGTAGGACCGGCTCACCCACCTCCTCGGCGTACGCTCCCGCCAGCTCCGCGAACCGCCGGCTGGCCCGCATGTCGTTCACGTTGAACGCCAACCGGCCGAGGAAATAGACAAGCTGACCGCCGACCAGAGTGGCCCGCCGCCGAGCCTGTTCGGACAGGCGCCCATCGAGGATGCGTTCGATTTGTTGCCATTGTTCGCCGACCCGAGGAAGCAGTTCGGCCGGCGGGGCCGAACCGTATATCTGGGCGACCTCGTCGACGTCGCTCTCCAGATCGGCGAGCGTGGCCGTCGCGTCACCGTGACCGCTGATGCGTTGACGGGTGGTGGCCGCGACGTGGGACAGAGCAGCCAGGGCGGCGAACGAGAATTCACGCCGGTTCGTTGTCAGCACCTCCGCCAGGTCGGTTTCGTCCCGCACTGCCCGCTCGACCAGCCGGGCGCGGCGCCATATCTGTACCAGTTCGCCGCGACCGTTCAGCGCGCTGTCAAGCCGCTGCGCGTCCCGGTCATCGGGGAGCGACACGCTCCGTTCCCAGGCTGAGATGGCCTGCCGGGTGCGGTGCAGCCGCGCGCCCAGCGTTGTCTGCGACAGGCCGGCCTGTTCTCGTCGCCGCCGTAACTCGGCCCCGAAAGCACTGGGATTACTGGCATTCACGTAGTGGTCCTCCTGCCGGCCGGACGCGGCGAGGGGGCAATGGCACTTTGCGCCCGCCGTCCAGCTCGTTTCCCCCTGTCGATTGCCGCATTGCGTCGGTGACGATTCAGCATGTCGGCACGGTAGTCAGCATGGTCGGCACGGTAGCGAACCGGCCGCGGAGCCGGAAGTAGGCGGGAGGGAAGATGGCGATTATCGGTGAGGAGACCCGGTATGGCCCTTGATGCGGAAAAGAGGTCCCGGTTGGCCGCGCTCGACGCGGGCCTGACCCCGATCTTCCTGTTGGTCCCGCGGGACTTCCTGTGTCCCCGCACGGACGGGCAGCCCCGGGAGGTCATCGGCGCGTTCAGCGACCCGGAGTCGGCCGACACGCGGAACCGGGAGCTGGGCTACTGCCACGTGGTGGCCCGGCTCCGGATCACGACCACCCCCGGGGCAGACGTCCCGAAGGAGAGCGAGCACCGTTGACCTACCAGGCCCCCGGCATCACCGTCCGGTCGGAGCAGGGGACGTCTGTCGTGACGGCCGAAGCAGGCGTGAGCGCCGTGCATCTCGCCAACACGATCGCGTTTTCCGTCCCGCCCACCTGCGCGCTGAACGGGGTCGAGACCGACGAGCACGGCCGGCTCGTCCTGACCTTCGTCGCGGCGCCCGCCCCGTACGTCGCCACCCCGCTCGAGGGGTACGCCGTCCCGGCCGCTCCGACGGGTGCCCGGCGGGCGACCTGATGACCGGCTAGCCGGCTGTACCGGCTGTGACGGCTGTGACGGCTGTGACGGCTGTGCGCGCCGACAGCGTCGCCGGCCACCGAGCCCGGAACGGGACAGGTATCCGGACCCGGTGACCGACCACTACCGGTCCCCCCGTGACCGGCCCCCCGGCGAAGGCAGGTTATCCGGCATGAAAGCGGCGTTTCGCCAAAACGGACGGCCCTCCGGTCCTGGCTGTCCTGTCCTGTCCCGTCCGGGCGATGGTTGCACCTGCGACAATCTCGGGCACGGCGGCCGCGCTGGTCGCCGGTACGGGCGCGGGGGGACCAACGGGTGACGGCATCGGGGGACGGCGGCGGCCACGGCGGTGGCGACGGCGGCGAGGCGGGCGCGGCCATGAGCATCGCGTCGATCTCGACGGAGGAAGAGCTGCGGCTGGCCGTCCTTGGCCTGCTCGGCGCCTCGTACGACCGGGCGGTCGAGGCGCGCACCGGGCTGTCCAAGACAACCGTGAACGACCTGCGCAACGGGCGTCGACGGCTCACCCGGCGGACGCTGACGACGATCGCGCGGACGTACGACGCGGCGCGCCTGCCTGAGTGGCTCGCGGCGCTGGAGCGGGTGCGGGCCGCGAGCGACGCCGCGCAGGAGGAACCGGCGCGGGAGCGGCGGCCTGAGAGCTCGTCGGCGCCGGCCGAGGATGCCGAGCCGGTCGGGTCAGGGCCATCGGAGCGGCCCGCACCGCCGGACCGGCCCACAACGCCGGACCGATTCGCGACGCCGGACCGAACCACAACGCCGGACCGAACCACAACGCCGGACCGGCTGGGAACGCGGGACGGGTCGGCGGCGCCCGTCGAGTCAGGAACGCCGAACGAGTCAGGAACGCCGAACGAGTCAGGAACGCCGAACGAGTCAGAGGCACCGCACGAGTCAGAGGCATCGGCTGAGCCGGGACCGCCGAACGAGTTGCCGGGCATCCCGGCGCGGGGGGCGGCGGGGCCGGTCGCCCGGGTGGCCGGGCCGGGCCCCGTCGCCCGGGCCGACGGGGCGGCGCCGGGGCGGCTGGGGCAGTCGGGCCCGCCGAGGCGGACGGCGCTGCTCGCGGCGGTCGTCGTGGTCTGCTCGTTCGCCGTCGGCGCGAGCGCCGGCGCGCTCGTCACGAACGCTCGGCGGGCGGATCCGACTCCGCCGACGACGACCGCGCCGCGCGCCGCCGCCGGCGGAGTCGAGCCAGGACCGCCACCCGGGCCACCTGGCGGGCTGCCCGGGTACGGACCCGGCGGCCCGGGAGCGGCCGGACCGTTCGGCGGTCTGGGGCCACCGCCCGGGCTTGGTTCGCCGCCGCCCAGCGGTACGCAACCTCCGCGCGGCTGCTACAGCCTGCCGCTGAGCACGCCGGCGGAGGTGGTCGACGGCCCGGGCGCAAGCGCCGGCGGCCCGCGCCTGACGGCGGCGGCCTACACCTACTACGACGGATGGAACCCGTCGATGGCGGTCGGCGGGCGGCTGAGCGCACCGCCGCCGCCCGGCCAGTGGCTCATCGGCGCCGACTGGTCCGACCCGGCGACCCACGACTCGATGCCGGCCCACAACGCGGGCAATGGCCGTTTCTTCCCCGGCGCGGCCGTGACCCTCAGCGACCAGAACTGCTTCACGGTACCGCCGTTCACGATCAGCTACGGCGGCTACGCGGGGATCCGGACCCGGGTCTACCTTCTGCTGGTCACGGCGGGCGCGCTCGCCGAGCTGCCGCGAGCCGCCGCCCGGATGGCCGGCCTGACGACAACCGAGCTCGCGGACGCCGGGGCGCGGATCGTCGGGTACTTCTCGGTGCCCTCAGCCCACCCGGCGCCACGGCCGGCCGCGCGGCCGTCATGACGGCGGCCGGCGCGCCTGACGTCAGATGTCCAGCCGGGTCTCGATGTTGCGGAGCCGGTGGCGGGCCAGGGCCAGGTTCGAGCGCGCCTTGTCGAGGACAAGATAGAGGAAAAGGCCCCTACCGCTGTTCCCTGTCAGCAGCCGGATGAGATGGTATTGCCGGCCGAGCGTGATCAGAATGTCCTCGATCGAGTCCTGAATGCCCAGACTCTCCATTGTCCGGAGCTTCGCCCGGACGACCTCAGTGTTTCCGGCCGCCGCCACGTCCAGGTCGAAAGTGTGGCTGGTCGACAGCTTGCCCAGTGTCATGCCGCTGGTGAAGTCGACCAGGGCGGCCCCGGTCGCCCCCTCGATCTCCAGCGCATCCTTTAGCGCTATGTCCAGACTGTTCATGTCGCCTCCTACACGATCTTTCGTGGCTTCAGTCGCTTCAGCCGCGTCAGTCGCGGCAGCACCGTTGCTGACCCCGTCCTCGGCCGCGGATCCGTCCGCTCGTGTGAACCACCAGGTCCCGAGCCTTTTCCGCATCTCGCCCCACCTGAAAATGGGAGCTTCGGTCGGGTCGTCCCCGAAAGTCATGACCGACGACCCTCTCCCACTGGATACCGGTTCGCGGGTTCGTGCCTAGGTCATCTCACCACGATTCGTCCCGAACCAGACCCCGTGCATTCGCGAGCAATTCGGGGCCAGCATATATCATTTCAATGAATCTACTTCTTGCCCGATATCGCCGTCGGCGAGGAAACCAGAACAAGATCCAGCGCGCCGGCGGCCACCGCCATGATCAGGCCGCAGTCGAGGTAATGGCAGGCCATCGCGCCCAGATAGGACGGACCGCCCCAGGCGTTGGCTGTGAAGTTCGGGTCGAGGCCGCCCAGCACCTGCATCCCGGCCCGGAACCACCCGTAGGCGATCAGGAGGACCAGCGCGGCGGCCAGCAGGACCCGAGACACCTGTCCAGCACGTAGCGTAGCCTTTAGACGAATCCCGGCCCGCGCTCCGATCATGGCCAGCGGCCCCAGTGGGCCAGGTTCGCCCGACCGCTCGGCCCGGGCCCGCGCATCGCGCAGCCGGCCACCCGCCCGAAGCGAACGGGAGAATGGGCGGAGCCCCCGGTCGCGGAGGGCGGCAGGTTGGCCACCCGCCCGAAGCGAACGGGAGAATGGGCGGAGCCCCCGGTCGCGGAGGGCGGCAGGTTGGCCACCCGCCCGAAGCGAACGGGAGAATGGGCGGAGCCCCCGGTCGCGGAGGGCGGCAGGTTGGCCACCCGCCCGAAGCGAACGGGAGAATGGGCGGAGCCCCCGGTCGCGGAGGGCGGCAGGTTGGCGCAGGCCGACCAACGTGAGCGCGGCGGCCAGCACAAACAGACCGATGTGGACCCCCCAGGCTGACGTGCCGGCCGAGTGGTGCTCACGGACCGGCGACCGGTCGAGATAGCCGATCAGACCGGCACACAGCCCGGACACGAACGCCGACGCCGACGCAGCGGCCAGAAAGGGCGACACACGGTGACCAGATCGGGTGCACCCGTCCGGCCCGCCGCACGCACCCGCGGCGGATGACGTGGAGGCGGATCGCGGGGAACCGGACGACGCGGACGCGGATGACGCGGAAGGAATGTGCATGCCTCCAGGCTCGGCCGGGCGGGCCGAGCCGTCGTCAGCCCGCGGTCGCCAATTGCGGGCCGATGCCAGGCGGACGCCGGCCGGTCCGTCCGACCTGAGGATGACCCCGGGGCCCGCCCTCGGGCCGATGACGACGTGCTCGTCCCGCGGCTACCGTCAGATCGTGGTCATCGCCCACGCCTCCCCCGGCCCGGCGGCCCCGGTCCCGGCCCCGGTCCCGGCCCCGGCCCCGGCCCCGGCCCCGGTCTGCCAGGCGGCGCGAACGCACTGGACGCTGCGGGTGCTGCCCAGCTGGGGCCGCCAGGTCCGCCGGCATCGCGACGCCCTCGACGTCCTCCTGGCCGTCGTCTGCTTCGCCGCCTTCACCCTGCCGGTGTTGCTCGGCGACGGACCGACCGAGGGCTCGCGCCCGGCGATCGCCGCGTTCGGCGCGGCCGCCGCGCTCCCCCTGCTCTGCCGGCGCCGCTGGCCGCTGGCCAGCCTGGCGGCGGTCACCGCGGTGACCGCCGCCGCGCAGCTGGCCGGCGTCACCTACACCCCGTTCGTCGGCAGTGCCGGGCCGGTGCTGGCCGTGGCCGCCTTTACCGTCGCCGACCGCCGCCGCTGGGCGACGTCCCTGATCGCGGTGGTCTCGGCTGGGATCGTGGCTGACGCCGCAGGCGGCATCCGGCTGCTGGTCAGCGACTCGCCCGACAACGACGCCGTGCACCTGCTGCTGGTGAACGTGGCCTGGCTCGCCGGGGACGCGGTCCGCGGCCGCCGCGAGCACCGGGCGGCCCTCGAGCGGGAACGCGCCCGCGCGCAGTCCGAGCGGGAACGCCTGGCCCGGACGGAGGAGCGGCTGCGCCTGTCGCGCGACGTCCACGACGTCGTCTCCCACAGCCTGAGCCTGATCGCGGTGCGCTCCGGGGTGGCGCGAATGGTGCTGGAGCGGCGCCCGGAGGAGGCGGCCAACGCGCTGGCCGCGATCGAGACGGCCAGCCGCTCGGCGCTGGACGAGGTCCGCCGCCTGCTGCGCGACGTGCGCGGCCACGATGATGACGGTCTGCGCCCAGCGGCCGGGGGCGATCGCCGCCGGGCCCGGCACCCGAAGGCCGCGAGCGTCGTCGCACCCCGGCTGCGCGACCTGCCGCGCCTGGTCGAACGCCTGCGGCGCGACGGCCTGACGGTCACCCTCGACCTCGATCCCGACCTCGACCTCGACCCCGACGCCGACCTCGACCCCGACCCCGAGCAGGGCGCCGACCCCGAACAGGGCGCCGACCCCGAGCAGGGCGCGCCGAGGCGCCGTGAGGTGGGGGACGCCGTGGAGCTCACCGCGTACCGGATCGCGCAGGAGGCGCTGACCAACGTCCTGGCCCACGCGGGCGTCGATCGAGCCGAGCTGAGCGTCCGGCGCGACGGCGGCGTGCTCGCCATCCAGGTCGTCGACGACGGGGTCGGCGGCGAGCCGCCGGCCGACGGCGGTGGCCTCGGCCTGGTCGGGATGCGGGAGCGGGCCGACCTGCTCGGCGGCACCGTGACCGCCGGGCCCCGGCCCGGCGGCGGGTTCGCGGTGACCGCGCGGCTGCCGCTGGCCGGCGCCGGCCCGGAACCCGGGTCCGAGCCCGAATCCGAACCCGAACCGGAACCCGAACCCGAGCGGGCCCGATGAGCGGCGTGAACGGGACAGTCGACGTCGGCGCGAACGGGGACGGGGCGGCGCCCGAGGAGATCCGGGTGCTGGTCGCCGACGACGAGGCGCTGGTCCGCGCCGGTTTCGCGGTCCTGCTGGAGACGACGCCGGGCCTGCGCGTCGTCGGCGAGGCCGGCACCGGCGCGCAGGCGGTCCGCCTCACCCGCGAGCTGCGCCCGGACGTCGTCCTCATGGACGTCCGAATGCCGATCATGGACGGCCTGGAGGCGACCCGGCTCATCGCCGCCGACCGGGCCACGCCGCTGACCCGCATCCTGATCGTCACGACGTTCGACGACGACGAGTACGTCTTCGCCGCGCTGCGCGCCGGGGCCAGCGGCTTCGTCCTGAAGGACACCCCGCCGGCGCGACTGGTCGAGGCGATCGGCCTGGTCGCCCGAGGGGACGCCCTGCTGGCGCCGCGCGCGACCCGGGGCCTGATCGCCGCGTTCGTCCGGCATCCGGCCGGGCCCGGTCCGGGCCCGGCCGCGAGCGCCGCGCTGGCCGGGCTGACCGAGCGCGAGCGGGAGGTCTTCGTCCTGGTCGCGGCGGGCCGATCCAACGCCGAGATCGCCGCCGACCTGCACATCAGCCTGGCCACGGTGAAGACCCACGTCGGCCGGCTGCTGACCAAGCTGGCGGCGCGCGACCGGGCGCAGCTCGTCGTGCTGGCCTACGAGACCGGCGCCGTCACCCCCGGCCAGGCCCGTCCCTGACGACCGTCCAGCGGAGCGGGCTCGGGCCGGCCCGGCCCGGCCACGCCCCGGCCCCGGCCCCGGCCCCGGCCCTTGCTCGGGGCAGCCCGGTCGGAGAAATCGATGGTCGCGGTCCGGGCCGCCGGTGAGAATGAGTCTCATGCGCCTCCCCTTCCAGCAGGTCGACGTGTTCACCACGGTGGCGCTGCGCGGGAACCCGGTCGCGGTCGTGCTGGACGCGTCCGGCCTGGACCCGGAGACGATGCAGGCGTTCGCGGCCTGGACGAACCTGTCCGAGACGACGTTCGTACTGCCCGGGGACGACGAGGCCGACTATCGGGTCCGGATCTTCACGCCGACCGCCGAGCTCCCGTTCGCGGGCCACCCGACGCTCGGGACGTGCCACGCGTGGCTCATGGCCGGCGGCGTCCCGCGCGACGGCGGGCTGGTCGTGCAGCGCTGCGAGGCCGGGCTGATCCCGATCCGGCGCGGCGGCACCGGGCTCGCCTTCGCCGCTCCGCCGCTGATCCGCTCGGGCCCGGTCGATGCGGCCGTGCGCGCCGCCCTGGCCGACCTGCTCGGGCTGGGGGCAGGCGACATCGTGGCGGCCCAGTGGGTCGACAGCGGGCCGGGCTGGGTCGCCGTCCTGCTCGGTTCGGCCGCGGCCGTCCTGGCCGTCCGCCGGCCCGGGCCGGACGCGTTCGCCGCGCTCGCCGCGGCGGCGGGGCCGGTCACGGCCGGCCGGCTCGGGGTCGGCCTCATCGGCCCGCATCCCGCCGGCGGCCCGGCCACCTACGAGGTCCGCGCGTTCACCCCGCTGCTCGGCGGGGTCGAGGACCCGGTGACCGGAAGCCTCAACGGCTCCCTGGCCCAGTGGCTGCTCGGCGCCGGGCGGGCCCGCGCGCCCTACACCGTGAGCCAGGGGGCCGCGCTCGGCCGCGCTGGGCTCGTGCGCATCACGACCACCGGACCCGCCGGGAGCGACGCGGCTGGCGTCGACGCGGCTGGCGGCGACGCGACCGGCGGCGACGCCACGGTCTGGGTCGGCGGCGGCACGATCACCACGATCAGCGGCTCGGTGGAGCTGTAGACGCCTCGGGGCGGGCCGGGTCGCCCGCGCCCTGGTCCGGCACCGACACCGGCACCGGCGCCCGCCGCTCGTACCCGTAACCGTAACCGTAACCGTAGCCCGAGCCGGAGCGGACCGGCGCCATGTTCACCACCGAGCCCAGCACCCGGGCGCCGATCGAGGTCAGCGAGTGCAGGGACCGCTCGAGGTGTTCGCGCCGGGTGCGGCCATAGCGGACGACCACCAGCGCGCCGTCGCTGATCCGGGCCAGGAGGGCCCCGTCCGTCACCGGCAGCAGCGGCGGCGAGTCGAGGATCACGAATTCGAAGCGCTCCCGCAGCTGGCTGAGCAGGCTGGTCATCTGGGCCGAGCTGAGCAGCTCGCTCGGGTTGGGCGGCAGCGGGCCGCCGGCCAGGATCGAGACGTCCGAGGAGCCCCACGGCTGGAGCACGTCGGACAGCTCGGCCCGGCCAGTGAGCACATCGGTCAGGCCGGCCGCGCCCTCGACGCCCATCGCGGTGGCGATGGACGGCCGGCGCAGGTCGCCCTCGACCAGCGCCACCCGCATCCCGGCCTCGGCCAGGGCGATGGCCAGGCTGCACGCGGTCGTCGTCTTGCCCTCGGCCGGGACCGCGCTGGTGACGACGATCGTGCGCGGCGGCCGGTCGACGTCGACGAACCGCAGGTTCGTCCGCAGGGTGCGGAAGGCCTCGCCCCGGACCGAGCGGCCCGCCGAGAGCGCGGTCATCGGCCAGGAGCGGGCAGCCGGGTCGTAGCCGATGATCCCGAGCGGGGCCGCGGCGCAGACCTGCTGGATGTCCTCGAGACCGCGCAGCCGGGTGTCGAACGCCTCCCAGGCGACGGCGGCGGCCAGGCCGAGCACGAGCCCGAGCGCGGCGCCGAGGCCGAGGTTGAACGGCGGCTTCGGCGAGACCGGGCCGCCGGAGGTGTCGGGCGGCCTGACGACGGTGACGGCGACCGGGGAACTGGCCGCGCTGGACGCCTCGATACGCGCGAGCGACTCGATGAACTGGCGATCGAGGGCGTCGGCGATCGAGCGCGCCGTGGCCGCGGAACGGTCACGGACAGCGACATCGATAAGCACCGTGTCCGCCGGCACCGATGTTGTGATCTTGGTCGCGAGCTCCGCCGGTGTCAGCGGCAGATGCAGCCGGGCGATCACCGGGCCGGTGACGACCGGCGCGGCGATGATCTGGCTGTAGGACTTCACACGTTCCTGGCTGAACTGGTTGCCCTGGATGGCGAGCGCGATGTCGCCGCGCTCCCGGACCGACACGAACATGCGGGTACGCGCCTGGTATACGGGGGTCATCAGCGCCGTGATCCCGACGGCGGCGGCTAGGCCGAGCAGGGTCATTCCCACAATGACCCGCCAGCGGCGGCCGACCAGCCAAAGATAATCGCGTAGATCCACGTGTGTCCTGTTCGAAGAACCTTGCCCGTTCCGCCGACCACGACGGGAGGGCACCGACACCTGGCAACCTAGCGCCTGTAGTGCTCGAAGCTAGGACCTTGGCGGCAGCGTGTCCGCGTCGCCGCCGTTCGGGACACTTCGCGCCGGAATTGTATTAATGATTAGTCCAGCGGATTTCCCGGATCCGGCCACCGGCAATTCGTCGCGGGTTCTGGCGACTTCCAGCGTTAGACTCGGCGCCGGCGAGCCAGAACAGCTATTAGATGCTATCCCCGCTATCCCCAGCATCCCCCCGCCATACCGGCCAGACGGTGGCCACCGGCGCCGAACGCGCCCCCGAGCCGGCGGAACGGGGTTTCCTCCCCAGCAGACAGGACCATTCTCGTGCATGCGCTGGATTCCACGCGCCCACCCGGCGGCGGCCGGCGACGGCCGCCGGGCGAGTTCCGGCTGGTGGCCGGCACGCTGGCGGCCTCGCTCGGCATCGGAGCCAGCCGCTGGGGCTCCTACCTCGGTTACGCCCCGCTGTTCCTGACCGACGTCCTGCTAGCCGCGGCGACCGTCCACTTCGCGGTGATCCGGCTCGGCCTGCCCACCCGGCGGCCCGGCGGCGGTCTCGACGGCGGTCTCGGCGGCGGCCCCGGCAACCGCTGGCGCGACCGAGCCGGCGAAGCCGGGTCCGGGCGGCCCCGATCAGGCCCGGTACCGGTGTGGGAGCTGCTGGTCGCGCTGTTCGCCGGGTATGTCCTGGCTCGCTTCGCCGGCGGCGGGAACCACTCGATGGCCGCGCTGCGGGATCTGACGCCCTACGCCTACTCGGCGGTCGCGCTCCTGGCCGGACGGGCATACCTGGCCGCCGGACGCCGCCCACGCGCGGCCACCGGGCGCTTCCTGTCGGCGGTGACGCTGCTTCATCTGAGCTGGGTCGCGCTGGTCGTGCTCATCCCCGCGATCCCGACGGTGACGCCGGCCCTGCCCGGCAGCCACGGCCTGACGATCTTCACTCTCCGGCCGGACTTCGACGGCGCCGTGCTCGGGCTCACCGCCGGGCTGCGCCTGGTCCGTTTCCTGCGCGGCGGCCGGGCCGTCAACGGCCTGATCGTCCTGGTCTGCCTCGGCCTGTCGGCCAGCATGCCGTCGCGGGCCGGGGTGCTGGCCGCGCTGGCCGCCGCCGTCACGGCTGTCGCGCTCACCATGTGCGCTCGTCCCGCGACCGCGACCGGCGCCGAGACCGCGGCCGGCGCCGAGACCACGGCCGGGATCGGGACCGCGGCCGCGGCCGCGGCCACAACCGAGATCGGGACCGGCGACCCGGGCGGACGCGGCCAGCGCCGGCGGCTGACGGCCGTCACGCTGCTGCTGGTCGCGGTGGCCGCGCTCGGCATGGTCGCGCCCATGACCACCGCCGGGTCGAAGCTGCTGGCCGGTTTCGGGCTCCAGCCGCCGTCGAACACGCTGGACAGCGCCGGGATTGGCACCACCCACGCCCGCGAGACGGCCTGGCACGCGGTCCTCGGCTACGTCGACGAGACCCACAGCCGGGCGCTCGGCGTCGGCTTCGGCGTCAACATCGTCAACGCGGCCGGGGCGACGAGCGCGCTGAGCGGCTCGCTGCTGGTCCGCTCACCCCACAACTACCTGGTCGGCCTGTACGCCCGGACCGGCCTGGTCGGCGTCGCGCTGTTCCTGGGCATCGTGGTCGCCGCGATCGGCGCGGTCCTGACCCTGCGCCGCGACATCGCCGACGACTCGCTGCTGCTGGCGGCCACCCTCGCCCCGGCGGCCATCCTGACCAGCGCGATGATGGGCGTCGTACTGGAGTCGCCGTTCGGGGCGGTGCCGTTCTTCTGGTCGGTCGGCGTCCTGCTGGGCGCCCGGGCGGAGCGGGTCGCTCAGCGCGCCGCCGCCCCGGCGACCCTGGCGTCGGTCACCCGGGCATCGGTGACCCCGGTGGCGGTGACCCCGGGGGCGACCCCGGCGCCCGTGCCGTTGGTCCGGGCCGTGGCGGGCGTGCCCTTGCGCCAGTAGGCCCCCGTCCAGTCGATGCGGGTGATCGGCTCGGTGATGCCCTGGGTGGCCCGGAAGTCGTCCACGGCCTGTCGGCAGCCGTCGATGTTGCCGTAGTCGTCGACGACGCAGAACCCGCCGTCGCTGAGCTTGCCGTAGAGGGCGTGCAGCGCGTCGGACGTGCTCTCGTACATTTCCCCGTCCAGGCGCAGCACGGCCAGCCGCTCGATCGGGGCGGTGGGCAGGGTGTCGCGGAACCAGCCCTTGAGGAAGCCGACCTGGTCGTCGAGCAGGCCGTAGCGGCGGAAGTTCTCCCGCACCTCCTCCATCGGCACGGCGAGCGCCGTGTACCGGTGGTGCTGGTCGCGGGCGTCGGCGGCGTACTTGCCGGCGTCGGGCGCGGGCAGGCCGGCGAACGAGTCGGCGACCCACACCGTCCGGTCGGTGACGCCGTGGGCGGCGAGCACCCCGCGCATGAAGATGCAGGCTCCGCCGCGCCAGACCCCGGTCTCGATCAGGTCGCCGGGGACGCCGTCGGCCAGCACCCGCTCGACGCAGGAGCGCAGGTTGTCCATCCGCCGCAGCCCGATCATGGTGTGGGCCAGACGCGGCCAGTCCCGGCCCTCAGCCCGCCACTCCCGCGGGAGCCTGCGGGTCAGTTCGAGGCGCCGCCGGGACAGCGCGACGCGCACCGCCTTGCGGGTCAGGCTGCCGTCGCGCCACATGCTGCCGTCGCGGCCGTCCCACAGGTTGAAGGTCAGGGCGTCGCGCAGCAGATCGAGGTAGCGGCCGCGCAGCTCGGCCGGGTCGGCCGGGTCGGCTCCGGGGGCGGCCGGGGAGTTGGCGAAACGGGGTTCGGAGCTCATCGAGTTCTCCAATCGGAGCGAGCGAGGGCGGGAACGAGGGTCGGGGGGAATCAACTGGCCGGGACCGGCGCGGTGGCGGCCGGCTTGAGGAGGCGACGGCCGGCGGGCTCGGCCGCGCTCGGCCGAACAGGCAATGCCCGCCGCCGGCCAGACGCGGCCACAGGTGGGCGAGCTCGGCGGACGCGGAAGGGTCACGCGCGCACCAGGACAACGCGCCGCATAAAGTGGACGACGAACGTCACTATATACATTTCGTCGACTCGGGTCGCCGCGACACGCGCACCCTTTTACGGCAGGCTGACCGGCGGGCGATGGCGGCGCGCCCGGGATCCCGCTATTTCTTTCAGACCCGCGCGCGCTGCCGCCTTAGTCGCCGAACGGTGTATTTCGGGCCGAGGGTGGCCGCCGCCGCCAGATAACCGGCGCCAGCGAGACGCCGGCCGCCGGCGACGGCCAGTCCGCCCGTCCGATAGAAATACCGGGCGTATTCCGCGCGGCGGCGGCCAAGGGAACGCCGGTAGGAGGCGGCGAACGCCTCCCAGGTCAGGTCGGAGCCGGCGGCCCGGGCCCGGGCTCGGGCCTTGAGGAACTCCGTCCCGGTCTGCATCGCAAAGAACTTCTCGACGGTCCCGGACTCGCCGTGGATGCGGTAGTGGCCCAGGATGTCGGGCAGCGTCACGATGTCGCCCCGCGCCGCCAGCCGGCTCATCAGGTCGAGGTCGTCGACCGGGGCGACGGCCTGGACCAGGCCCTCATCGAAGCCGCCGACGGCCCGGATCTCGTCGGTCCAGGCCACGGCGGCCGTGAGCGGGAACGGGACGAAGGCGGCGGCGGCGATGTCGCCGCCCCGGCCCTCGGTCGGCTCGCCGCTGACGCCGAGCGGGCGGCCGTCGGCGTTGACGTAGCGCAACCGGCAGCCGACCATCACCCGGCCGTCCCGGCGCAGCTCGGCGAGTTGAGCGGACAGCTTGCCCGGCAGCCACTCGTCATCCTGGTCGATGAAGGCGACGGCAGCGCCGGTGGCGTGTTCTATCCCGGTGTTACGCGCCGCGGCCACGCCGCCGTTGGGGCGTGCCACTACCCGGATCCGAGGGTCGGAAAACCTGTGCAGGATATCTCTGGTCGAGTCGGTCGAACCGTCGTCGACGGCGATCAGCTCCAGTTCCGGATAGTCCTGGCCCAAAACGCTCTGGACGGCGGATGAGACGAATCTCTCTCCGTTGTATGTCGGCAGGACGACGCTGGTCAGCATGCCTTCGAACAGTACGCGACGGCCGGGCGGACCCGGCGAAGGGCGGACACCGGCGGCGTTTTCCGGCCACCCTTTCCCCGCCGAGAGTTACGGCCGAGTTTCTGTTTCAGCAAGCCCGACCAGCTTGGAAATGAAACGGTCAATCTGCTCCTCGGCGGGCGGCCGGGGCAGGTCAGGCTCGTTGATCCGCTGGGCGGAGCATGCCGTTCACGGCGGTGCGCAGGTCGATGGCGACGGTGGCGGCGTCGTCCGGAACCAGCCCGGCGTCCATGCACGCCTGGACATCCGCCCTCGCGCGACCGGCTGACATCCCACCCGTCGGCCTGCCGGTGCAGAAAAGGCCAGAACCCGGCCTGTTTCCGCCGCCGAGTTCGGCGTCGATCCGGAGACGATCCCACCTTGGGTACGATCCGGCCGAATTGGTAGAATCAACCCCGCTGGTTCGGCGATCCAGGAGACAGTCCATGAACCCGACGCACAGGAAAGCCATCGACGAGGCCCGGAAACTGAATATCCGGATACTGGAAACCGCGCACTTCGTCCTCGCGCTCCTCGCCGAGCAGTCGGCGGTGTCCGATCTTCTCGTCGAGCACGGCATCACGCCCGAGCGGGTGTCGGAACCATACATCGGTCCCCGCTACACCGTCGTCGCCGGTGCGGTCAGCGAGCGTGACGACTACCGGGGGATCTGCGTAGGCGAGATGAATCCCGACGCCCGGATGGTCTTCGGGCGCGCCCAGGGCCTGGCGCTCGCCGCCGGGTTCGCGGTGCCCCGACCCGAGGACTGGCTGGTAGCACTGCTGTACTCGCCGGACGGGCTGGAATTCGCGACCGTCCTGCAGACTCTCGGCGTGTCGCGGCCGGCGCTGGTTGACGCCCTCCGGCAGCGCGGGATCCCGCTGCCGGACGTGGAACTCCCCCCGCTTACGCGGCCCCAGATCATTCGCCACGGATAACGACACCCAAAACTGGACCTAGCGCTGGTCTGGCGATACTCTCACCTCCGGCTTTGATCACCCAGCCGGAAACGGCGCGGGCGTTCGGTGCCCATCGGGATTTGTCCGTCTTACCTCTTCCCAGGCGCCGACTCCTAGACCGGCGGGCTCAGCCCAGCTCGGCGGGGGCGCGGGCGGGGAGCGCGCGGGCGGCGGGGGCGAGGGGCGGGGTGACGAGGCGGCGGCGGAAGGCCCAGGCGCAGGCGGCGGTCTGGGCGGCGCCGGCCAACGGCATCCCCCAGGCGCTGCCGCCGATCCCGCCGACGACGGCGCCGAGGATGCAGGCCGGCACGACGACCACGGTGAACGAGGCCTGCAGCGCGAACACGGCCCGCCCGTCCTGCAGGGCCCGGCAGGCGGCCGACACCGGGGTCGTCAGCCCGAAACCGACCGCGGTCAGCGCGACCGGGAACATCAGCGGCGTGTAGGCGGCGAACCGGCTGGTGAACACGCCCTCGACGAACGGCTGGCGAGTCAGGCAGGCAACCAGCCCCAGCAGGGCCGCGCACCCGCCGAACAGCCAGGTCAGCCGGACCGTCGAGCGCCGCAGGCCGGCCAGGTCGCCGTTGGCGGCCCGCCGGGCCATGGCCGGGACGATCAGGCTCTGCATCGCCACCAGCGCCGAGGACGCCGGCATCATCACCAGGGTCTGAACGGCGCGCAGGCCGCCGACGTCGCTCGTGCCGAGCATCGCCCCGGTCGTCCAGATCACGACCTGGACATGCATCTGGCTGAGCACCTCCTGCCCGGCATACCAGCCGCGCATGGCCCGGGTCCGGCGCAGCCAGCGCCGGGCGCCGGCCAGCGCCAGCGTCGGCCGGGCCAGCCAGAGCCCCACTAGCGCGCTGACCAGCGCGCCCACGCCCCAGGCGCCGATCAGCGTGGTCACCCCGACCTGCCCGGCCCCCAGCAGGACGACGACGGCGCAGCCCTGCGCGAGCGCCCAGACGACGTCGAGCAGCAGCGCCCGGCCCGGCGCGGAGTCGCGGAAGGCGGCGTAGCGCAGGGCGTCCTGGACGACGACCCCGGGGATCCATACGGCGACGGCGGTGATGGCGGCCGCCGCCGGGACGGGCAGGAACCCGATGGCCAGGCCGAGGACGGCGGCGCCCACCCCGATCAGCAGGGACACGCTCAGCGCGTCCGCGACCAGCCGCCGCCCGGCCCCGCGCTCGGCGACCGGCTCCACGGCGAGCAGCACCGACCCGACCGAGGCCCGCCCGGCCGCGAGAGCCAGCACGCCGACCGTCATCGCGATGACGACCTGGCCGTACTCGGCCGGGGCGAGCAGCCGGGCGGTCAGCAGCGACGTGAGGAAGTTCGTGCCGGACGAGACGGCCTGGTCGGCCAGGCCGCGCGCGAGATGCGCCCAGGAGCCGAGCAGGCCGCCGGTCCCGACGCGGCGCGGCCGGTAGCGGCGGCGGCCGCGCGGCCGCCGCGGCGGTACCGAGACGTAGCCGGCCGCGCCGCCCGTCACGGCGCCGGCGCCGACCAGCCCAGGTGGGCGACGAGGACTCTCATGGGCATTCCGCCCGGCGCCGCAGCGCGGCGTAGACGAAGCGGGCGTTGCCGAACAGGTAGCGCCGCCACAGCCGGCGCGGCTCGGAGCACAGCCGGAACAGCCACTCCAGGCCGTGCCGGCTCATCCAGCCCGGCGCGACCGGCTTCGTCCCGGCCACGAAGTCGAAGGCGGCGCCGACCGCGACCGCGACGACCGGCACCGCGGCGGCCAGCCGGGCGACCGCCCAGTCCTGCTTGGGCGCGCCGAGCCCGACCCAGACGACGTGGGCCCCGCTGGCCTGGATCCGGCTCGCCTGCTCCCGCTCCTCGAGCGCGGTCAGCGCGCGGAACGGCGGGCTTTCCATCCCGACGACGGCGTCCGGGCCGAAGCGGCCGGCGAGTTCGGCCCGCATCCGCTCCAGCACGACCGGGGTCGATCCGAGCAGGTAGTGGCGCAGGCCGACGGCCCGGCCGCGGGCGAAGACCTCAAGCATCAGCCCGGCGCCGTGCACACGCTCGGAGCGGACCGGGCCGGCCGACGGGCCGAGTCGGCGGCGGCGCCGGCCGCGGGCGCCGAACCGGCTGGCCCACACGACGCCCATGCCGTCGGCGAAGTTGATCGATGCCCGGCACAGCAGCGCGTGCAGCGCGTCGTTGCGGTCGGCTTCGGCCAGGGTGTGGGCCGAGCACTGGTGGACGTCGACGCCGTGGTCGAGGCCGCCGACGGCCACCTCGACGATGTGGTCGGCCGCGTCCTCCATCGTGCCGACGGTGATCGGGACGCCGACGCAGCCCACGATCTCCAGCCGCCCCGCGCCCCGGGCCGGCTGGCCAGGCCCAGGGCCGGGCCCGGCCTCCGGTCCGGGCGTGGGCGTGGGGACGGGCCCAGGCGCGGTCGGCCGGTACGCCGGTCCGGACCGACCAGCCGGAACCGAGGTCGACGCCGAGGTCGACGCCGGTTCGGAAGCCACGGTCAGCGCCACCGGGGCGGCCGCGGCCGCGGGGGCGATCTTCTGTACGGCCGGCGTGGCGGCGAGCGCCGCGGGCGTCGAGCGCGCCCCCCTGCGATCTCGTCTGGTCACTGCATGGTCCTTCCAACAGCGAGGGATGTTGGCGGCGCCGTCCCGGCCGGCCGCGCAACGCGGTGGACCGAGGGACGGAGGACATGGGCGCCCCGGCCGGCAACGCGGCGACACGCGGCCGGATTTTCACGCAGGGTAGCAGATTGACTACTCGTTGATGTCATCCTTCCTCGCGTTGTGTGGTTGGCGACGCCCACCCCAAGACCACCCCGAGACAGAGCTTCACCGGCCAGGCAGTGACCAGCGGCGCCTCACCAGCGGTACGGCGGGACCAGGCAGTTCGGCGGAGGAGAGCGATGACGGGCCAGCCAGTGCCCCCGGTCACGGACGGGTCGGGGGCCAGCACCAGGACGCCCGCCGAGACCGGGCCAGCCAGGAAGCCCGGGCAGGCGGGACAGGCCGGACGGGACCGGCAGGACCAGCGGGACCGGCAGGACCGGCGGGACCGGCGGGACCGGCGGGACGGACGGCACGGGCGGAAGGCGCGGCCGACCGTCGGGGCCGAGTTCGACCCCCGCCACAACAACCTGAACTTCCTGCGGCTGGCACTGGCCATCGTGGTCACGATCGACCACGGCTGGACCCTGGGCGGGTTCGGCCACCTGGCCGCGGCCCGCGACCCCGGGTTCGTCGCCCTGGAGTCCTTCTTCGTCATCAGCGGCTACCTGATCACCGCCAGCTGGCTGCGCACCGGATCCCTTGGCCGCTTCCTCTGGCACCGGGTCGTCCGGATCGTCCCGGCCTTCTGGGTCTGCCTGGTCTTCATCGCGGCCGTCGTCGCGCCCATCGCCTGGCTGCACAACGGCGGTACGCTGCGCGGCTACGTCCACGCCCACCCGCACGGGCCGTTCGAGTTCGTCGCGCGGGGCCTGACCCTGCACCCGCTGTTCTTCGACATCGCCGGCACGCCGCGCGGCGTCCCCTGGCCCCCGGCGGGCAGCTCCGCGCCGATGTCGTGGGATACCCCGCTGTGGAGCGTGTCCTGGGAGTGCGGCTGCTACCTGCTCGTCGCGGCGCTCGGGGTGCTCGGCATCGTCCAGCGCCGGCGCGTCCTGGTCGCCGCGGGCGCGTTCGTCGCCTGGGGGCTGATGGCGGCGGCGACGCTCGCCCCGGCCGCGACCGGTCCGGTGCTGCACAACCCGACCGTCTTCGAGGCGCTGCGGATGCTGCCGCTGTTCCTGTACGGCAGCGTCCTCTACCTGTACCGGGACCGGATCCCGGTCTCGACCGCCGCCGCCGCGCTGTGCCTGGTGACAGTGCTGGCCGGCGGGTTCACGATGAAGAACGCCGGCATGGTGGCCGGCCCGCCGCTGGCCTACCTGTGCATCTGGCTTGGGCTGCGGCTGCCGTTCCAGCGGGTCGGGCGCAGGCATGACCTGTCCTACGGGATCTACGTCTTCGCCTTCCCGCTCCAGCAGCTGCTGGCCGTCTACGGCGTCCACCGTCACGGGCTGGTCGCGTACTACGCGTCGTTCCTGGCCCTGACCCCGCTGGCCGGCGCCGCGAGCTGGTTCCTCGTCGAGCGGCGGGCGCTGGCCCTCAAGAACTGGACGCCGCGCTGGCTCGAGCGCCGGGCGGCGCGGCGAGCCACCCGACCGGCGATGATCCCTGTCCAGGGGCAGCCAGTCCAGGGACAGCCATCGGCGGCGTCGTCCGCGCCGACTGGAACGTGATGCTGATCGCCAATCGAGCCGGGCTCCTTCTCAGCGGGCCGCCGAGCGGCCGGCCACCGGCAGCCCGGCGACGGTCAGGCGCTCCGGCGCGATCAACGGCTGCGGCCGCACTACCAGCGCGGACGCGATCGGCTCCCAGATCCGCAGGACCACGCGCCGGGTCGTCCCGCGCGGGATGGCCAGCTTCGTCGCCACCACCGGATGGTCCCGTTCCGTCCCGGTGGTCATGGTGACCGGCGTTCCGTCGACCGTCGCCCCCAGGACGCCGCTGCCCCGGCCGGTGTAGACCGACAGCCAGACCAGGTTCTCGGCGTCCGGGTTGACGCGCGGCGCCCCGGCGTTCCCGCGCAGACGGACGTAGGCCGGCAGGCCCGCAGGCGCGGTGTTGCTGACGTCGACGGTCAGCGTGACCATGGCTGATCCGTCGCGCTGGCGGACGGCCCGGTAGTCGGTCGAGCGCCGCAGCCAGTAGTCCAGCTTGCCACCGTCGGCGTTCTGGGTGACCACGCCGAGGTAGGCGCCGGGCGCGCTCGGCAGGGCACCGCCAACCGCCGTCGGGGCCAACAGCGCCTCCTCAGCCGGGTGCGTGCTGGAGATCTCCAGTCGCCGCTCCCGGACGGCCCGTTGCAGGGCGGTGAGCAGCGACCGCCCACTGCCCGCCCCGGAGGCCACCGCCTGGTAGGTGGCCCGCCCGACCTCGGCGATGAAGGTGTCCCGCTGGTGGCCGTCGCGGATCTGCCCGTAGATGCGGGACGCGACCAGCGGCACCAGGTTCTGCGCGGTGACCACGGTCCCGTCCGGAAGTACGGCCGGGCGGGTGGCCGCGAGCAGGTAGGACAGCGTCTCCGGGTCCAGGCTCACCGTCCCGTCGATCGGCTGCCCGGTGCCGGCGGTGTACAGGTCGGTGTAGAACCGGGCCGCCGTCGGGTAGTCCGGGGTCAGGTTCGCGTTGGCCCACAGCCGGTCCGGGGTGAACTCGCCGTAGAGCGCGGCCAGGTTCGGCGGCAGCGGTGGCAGGCTCGCGCCGCCGGCGGGCAGGGTCGGGACCTTGTCGTTCCCGGAGATCTCCCCCAGCGTGAGCTGCCCGTTTCTGACCGTCAACACGCCGAACCCGCCGAGGATGCCACCGTTGGCCCGCGACTCGGCCGGATTCTGCACGATGAGCAGGTAGTGGCGGACCGCGCCACCGGCCCGGCCGTCGCCGTCGCCGTTGCCGCCGCCGGCACCGGGGCCCCCGGTGCCGCCCAGCATTGCCGGGACCAGCCGGGTCACCAGGGACATCTTCTCGATTGTCGGCCTGATCTGGGCCACGGCCGCCTGGGCCTGGGTCTTCGCGCCGGCCAGGCCGGCGGCCCGGCCCAGGCGCCCGCAGGTCGGGACCTCGGCGAGCCGGGTGGCGAAGCGGTCGAGGGCGGCCTGGGCGTCGGCGACCGGCCCGGCGGCCTGGCGAAAGGCGGCCAGGCGCAGGCCGGTGCCCTGGCGGACGGCCTTCGGGTCGAGAGACTCCCCGAGCGTGGCCACGCCCGGCAGCCCGGTCCGGGCCAGATCGTCGAAGGCACTCGTCAGCCCGCGCGCGGCCCGGGCCGGGCAGCCGAGGACGGGCACGGCGGCGGCCGTCGCCCAGACCGGGTCGTGGGTGCTGGCCCGGGCCGAGGCCGCGGCCCGGATGATCGCGGTTACCCGGCCCGAAAGCGCGCTGCCGCTCCCCAGGCCGACGCTCCCCAGGCCGACGCTCCCCGGACCGGCAGTCCCCGGACCGGCGGCGAGGTCCGCCTGGACGGCGGCGAGGTCGGCCCGGGCAGCGAGCAGCCGGGAGCGGGCGTCCAACCCGCGCACCGCCAGCCACACCACCGCCAGGCCCACGGCGAGGACGGCCGCGCCGGCCACCCCCAGGCCGACGAACAGCCGCCGCCGCGTCGGCCACTGTGGCTTCTTCCAGGACTTCTTCCAGGACTTCTTCCAGTGGGGCGCTCGCGCGCCGCTGATCCACCGCCCGGGTCCCGCGCCCATCGCCTCGACGCCCTTCTCCACCGGGCCGGGCCACGGCCGTCCCAGCCAGGAGCCTTCAGACTGATGGTGGCCGTCTCGCTACTGTAGGTACATGTCGGCGCGGCGGCGGGGAGGCACCCGAAGCTCGGCGCGGCTCCTCCTCGGCTACTCAGCCAAACGGCTAATCGGCACCGGCCGGCGCCGGGGTGGGGGCCGGCCGCAGCGCGTCGAGGATGGCGGCGGTGATCTCACCGCGCCGCGCGGCCGGGACCCGGGCGTCCACGCCCACCGTGCCATACCCGGTCCCGCCGCCGTCGCCCCCGGTCCCGCCGCCCCCAGACGCCTCGGTGGGACGGATGTAGAAGGCGTCGACGACATCCAGCCCGAGGGTGGCCACGATCGCCGTCCGCACGTCCAGCCCGGCGACGGCCAGGGCGCGGGCGGAGCGGAACAGTACGCCGACCGCATCGGGCGCGCGGACCTCGACCACGGTCGTCGAGCAGGTGTCGTCGAAGCGGACCCGGGGCGGGGCCGGCGTCGTCCAACGGCGGGTGCCGGCGTAGGCCTGCTCCCGGCTGGCCAGCTTGGCCTCGATGTCGAGGGTGCCGGCCAGGGCACGGCGGATGTCCTGGCGCAGCCGGGCGACCTCGGGCGCCTCGCCGTGGCGGGCGGCCACCGCCGCCTGCAGCAGCGCCCGGTCGCCCAGGTTGCGCGCCGAGGCCCGGCGGACGTCGAGGCGGTGCAGCGCCAGCACCCCGGCCGTCGAGGCGAGCAGGCCCGGCCGGTCACCCGCGACGACGACGACCTCGTACATGCCCTCGTCGGGCAGCTTGTTGACGGCGACGGCCGGCTCGCCCGGCAGCGCGAGCAGCTGGCGTTGGCGTTCGTCCAGCTCGGGCGGGGGCGGCGGCGCGCCGTGGGCGTAGACGGCGTCGGCCCGCTCGACCAGCTCGGAGATCAGCCGTGCCTTCCACGGGCTCCAGGCCGTCTTGCCGGTGGCTCGGGAGTCGGCCTCGGTCAGCGCGTGCAGCAGCGCCAGCTCCCGAGGGCCGCCGGCGGACTCGGCGACGCTCCGGATGGTGTCGACGTCGTCGATGTCGCGGCGGGTGGCGGCCTCGCCGAGCAGCAGATGGTTACGGATCATCCCGAGGATGACCGTCACGTCCTCGGGCGGCAGGCCCAGGCGCGGCCCGAGCCGCTCGACCACGGCGATGCCGGCCTCGGTGTGGTCGCCCGGGAAGCCCTTGCCGAGATCGTGCAGGAGCGCGCCAAGCAGAAGCAGGTCGGGCCGGTCGACGGTGCGGGTGAACGCGGCCGCGCCGGCGGCCGTCTCCATCAGGTGGCGGTCGACCGTGTAGCGGTGGTACGGGTTGCGCTGCGGTTTGCTGCGCACGGCCGCCCACTCGGGGATGAGCGCGACGAGCAGGCCGACCTGGTCGAGGCTTTCCAGCACGGGGACGGCGGCCGGGCCGGTGGCCAGCAGCGCGACCAGGTTGTCGCGGGCCGCGTCCGGCCAGGGCTCGGGCATCGGGGCGGCGGCGCGGGCCAGCCGGTCGAGCGTCGCGCGGGCCAGCGGCAGGCCGGCCCGGGCGGCGGCCGCTGCGGCGCGCAACACCAGGACGGGGTCGGCGCCGGGGTCCGCGCCCCGGGCCAGCATGACCTCGCCCTCCTGCTCGACGACGCCCTCGGCCAGCGGGCGGCGGATGGGCCGGCGGCCGCGCCAGCGCGAGGCCGGGCGCAGAGTGGCCGCCGCCCGGTTCCAGCTGACGTCCCAGGTCCAGGAGATGGTGCGTCCGGCGTCGGCGACCGCGCGGGCCAGCGCGAGCGAGTCTGGGTAGGCCAGGGCGGCGGCCACCGCCTCCTGCTCCTGGAGCAGGAGGCGATCCTGGCCGCGGCCACGGGCCAGCCGGCGGACCTCGCCCCGGGCGTCGAGCAGCACCCGGTAGGCGGACAGGACCTTCTCGCCCGGGCTATCCGCGACCCAGGCGGCGGCCAGCGCGTGCAGGGCGTGGACGTCGCGCAGCCCGCCCCGGGACTCCTTCAGGTCGGGCTCGAGCAGGAACGGAACCTCGCCGAAGCGGCGGGCCCGGTCGGCGACCAACTCGGCCAGCTCGGGCAGCCGTCGGCTGGCCCGGGCGCGCCAGCGGGAGCGGACCCGCTCGAGCAGGGGCGCGACCAGCTCCTTGTCGCCGGCGACGGTACGGGCATCCAGCAGGCCGAGGGCGGCCTTGAGGTCGGTGTCGGCGACCTTCACCGCCTCGTCGATCGTGCGGACGCTGTGGTCGAGGCCGATGCCGGCGTCCCACAGCGGGTACCAGATGCCGTCGGCGATGGCGGAGGTGTCGGGGCGGCGCCCGTTGTGGAGGAGGACGAGGTCGAGGTCGGAGCCGAAGGCCGGCTCGCCGCGGCCGAAGCCGCCGACCGCGACCAGGGCGACGCCCGGCCCGGGCTCGCCGAACAGGGTTCGCAGCTCGGCGTCGGCCAGGTCAACCAGGGCTCGGCGCAGGGCCGCGCCGGCGACACCGTCGAGATCGCTCGTGCGACCCTGCACGATGGCCAGCCGCTCCGTCACGAGATGTTCGGTCACGAGATGTTCCGTCACGGGATGTTCGGGCACCGGATGTTCGGCTACCTGACGCTCCGCCACCTGATGCTCCGCCACCGGATGCTCCGCCACCGGACGCTGCGCCACCGGATGCTCCGTCACCGCGCCGGCCCCTTTCCCGCGTCTTTCCGCGTCTTCCCGCGTTCACGCGAACGCGGGCGGCGCTCCGACCTGAGTCGGCGCGCCGCCCGGCTGCTCAATCGATGTACTCGTTGCGCTGTGCTCAATCGTGCCACTCAGCGAACCTGAGCGGGTGGTACCAGGACCGGGGTGACGTTCGCCGTCCGGCGGTACGCCCGACCCACCGGCCGCCGCGACCCGAGCCGCGACCGGGGACCGAGCGTCCGCCAGCTTTCCGGTCAGCCCCTACAGGGCGTCGGGGCCCCGCTCGCCGGTGCGGACCCGCACGACCGTCTCGACCGGGACGACCCAGATCTTGCCGTCGCCGATCTTGCCGGTCTGCGCGGCCGTGGCGATCGCCGTGACGAGCTCGTCGGCGGCGTCGTCGTCCACGACGACCTCGATCTTGATCTTCGGCACGAAGTCGACCTTGTACTCCGCGCCGCGGTAGACCTCGGTGTGGCCCTTCTGCCGGCCGTAGCCCTGGACCTCGGAGATGGTCAGTCCGTGGACACCCAGGCTCTCCAGAGCCGACTTGACGTCCTCGACCTTGAACGGCTTGATGACCGCGGTCACGAGCTTCATGATGCCGTGGCCTCCTCAGCCGCCTTGCTGCTGGTGATCAGGTCAGACAGGTGCGAACCGCCGCCGAGCGAGGTGAACTGGTAGGCCGACTCGCCGTGCAGCACCTCGTCCATGCCGACTTCCTCCTCGTCCGGCGTCATCTTCATCTTCCAGACCAGGTTGATCAGGAATGCGATGATCAGCGAGGCGAGGAAGGAGTACCCGACGGTCGCGAGGACCGCCAGCGCCTGCTCGCCGAGCACGCTCCACGGGCCACCGTAGAACAGGCCGTCCTTGCTGGCCGTGTTCAGGTCAGTGGTGCCGAAGAAGCCGATCAGCAGAGCGCCGAGGATGCCACCGACGAGGTGGACCGCGCCGACGTCGAGGGCGTCGTCGATCCCGACCTTGCCCTTGATGGCCGTGGCCAGGGCGCAGACGGCACCGGCGATGAGGCCGATGAAGATCGAGCCGACCGGCGAGACGAAACCACAGGCCGGGGTGATGGCGACCAGGCCGGCGACCGCGCCGGAGGCCGCGCCCAGTGTGGTGGCCTTGCCGTCCCGCAGCTTCTCGACGATCAGCCAGCCCAGCAGGGCGGCCGCCGTGGCGGTGTTGGTGTTGACGAACGCGGCCGCGGCCACGCCGTCGGCGTGCAGCTCGGAACCGGCGTTGAACCCGAACCAGCCGAACCACAGCAGACCCGCGCCGAGCAGGACGAACGGCACGTTGTGCGGACGGAAGTCACCGCCCGGCCAGCCCCGCCGCTTGCCCAGGACGAGGGCGATCGCGATGGCGGCCGCGCCGGCGTTGGCGTGCACGACCGTCCCACCGGCGAAGTCGAGCGCGCCCCGCTTGAACAGCCAGCCGGTCGGCGAGAACACCCAGTGCGCGACCGGGGCGTAGACCAGGATCGACCACAGCGCCGTGAACAGCACGAAGGGGCCGAACTTCCAGCGGTCCGCCGTGCTGCCCGTGTACAGGGCGGGGGTGATGATGGCGAACATCAGCTGGAAGGCGACGAACACCAGCGGGGGCGTGCCCTGCGCGATGGCGTCGGTGTAACCGGGAACCTGCTCGGTCATGTGGTTGAGCAGTGCGAAGTGGAAGCCACCGATGATCTTGTTATCGCCACCGAAGGCGATACTGTAGCTCACCAGGACCCACAAAACGCTCACGATGCCCATGCAGAAGAAGTTCTGCATCAGCATTCCGAGGACGTTCTTGGACCGGACCATTCCTCCGTAGAAGAACGCCAGGCCCGGCGTCATCACCAACACCAGGGCGCTGGCCGCAAGCAGCCATGCGGTAGCCCCGGTATCGACGTGGGCAAAATCGAAGGGCATGTCTCTCCTGTCGTTCCCCCCGCGCACCTGCGCGGACTGCGATCACCCCGGTCCGTGCCAGCGACCCAGCCCCGGAACCTTCCGGCCGAAGAGTCGAGAGGATCTGTTGCGAATCGGTGTCTTCGTCGTTTCCCTAGTGTGAAATCACTGAATTGGGCTACTTGTGGCTCGAGTGGGGTACTCAATCGTGTGGATCATATCGCTCTCCGTCGCCAACGGCGCGCTTACGTGACCCTACAGTCGCGGAAGGTTAACGTCCGGCGTCGTGCGCATACCCGCGACTACGGGCCGGCGTTCCCCTCTTACAGTCTGCTCGAAACGCCCTAAACCTACCCAGACCCGACACGCAAGCTATTCCCTCAATCGCCCGGCCGACATCTTCCTCGCTTTGGCCGGCGGCGTGACAGCGGGCTCGCTTTTCCTCGGCGTCGGCTTCCTGAGTCTCGGCGCCACCCCTGCGAAGGCCGTCCCGTTCCCCGACAATGGGCTCGGGTCGGCGGCCGCCGTCGCCGCCGACATTACCGCCACCCAACGCGCTCTCGGCCGCCTCAACACGGACACCGAAAAGGCCGCTGAGGCATACGACGCCGGCCGAATTGCGCTGGCCCGGGCCCAGGTGGACGCCCGGACGGCAAGCGTCGCCGTGAAACGCGCCACCGCCGCTGTGAACGTCGCCGTCAAACGCCGCCGCCAGCTTTCCGTGGCCGCGGCCGGCGGCGCCGGCGACCTGACCACGCTGGCCGCGATCGTCAGCGGCGACCCCAGGACCGTCCTCGACCGGGCTGGCTTTCTGGACGCCCTGGCCGACCGCCGGGCCCTCGCCGAGCGTCAGCTGCGGACGGCCCGTTCGACGCTCGCCCAGGTTCAGAGAACGGCCGACGCGGCCGCGGCCCGGCAGCGGGCCCAGCTCGGCACCCTGGCCGCCCACAAGAAGAAGATCGAGAACGACGCGGCCAGCGCGCAGGCCCTGCTGCGGCGGCTCATCGCCCGCCAGAACGAGCTGGCCGCCCGGGCCCGGGCGGCGGCGTTGGCCGCCCAGCGGGCGCGCGACCTCGCCGCCGCGGCGGCCGCGGCGGCGGCCCAGGCCGCGGCCGGCGCGGCCGCCGGCGGTCTGCGCCAGGAGCTGGCCCGAGTCGGCGCGGCCAGCGCCAGCTTCGCCGCCGGGAAGGTGAGCGGTGCCCCGGCGCCGCTCGTCCTCGGCTCGGGCGGCGCGCCGACGGCCGTGAAGGCGGCCTATGCCGAGCTGGGGAAACCGTACGTGTGGGGCGCGGCCGGGCCGGAGACCTTCGACTGCTCCGGGCTCGCCCAGTGGGTGTGGGCCAAGGCCGGGGTGGCGCTCCCCCACTACACCGGCGACCAGTGGCAGACCGGCAGGCAGGTGACCCGGGCCGCTCTCGTGCCCGGTGACCTGGTCTTCTTCGGCGACGACCTCTACCACGTTGGGATCTACGTCGGCGCCGGCAAGATGATCGACGCGCCGCACTCCGGAGCGGTCGTCCGGGTCGAGGGCGTGTGGTGGACGCAGTTCAAGGGCGGCGTCCGGCCGGGCCCCGTGAGCGCCCGAACCCGGTGACCCGGCCGGGCCCGTGAGCGGCCGAGGCGGTGGGCGGCCGAGGCGCCGGACGGCCCCGCGGGCGCCGACGCCGGGGCCGGGCCCGCGGCGCCTCGAAGGCGCTCGGCGCGCGCCCCGAGGGGCGCCCCACGTGCTGTGCGGTCGCTCAGGCGCCGCTGACGTAGACCAGGCCAGCGGCCGACCGGGGCAGCTCGGCCGGCGCGACGTCCTCGGCGTCCTTCGCGTCCGCCGGGCGGACCTCGATGACGTCCCCCCGGGCCAGCGCCGTGAGCCGGTTGCCCGGCACCACCCCGCCGTCCCGCAGCCGGCGCATCGCGGCCTCGTCCGCCTGCAGCCGCTCGGAGATCCACTCGACCGTGACCGGCGTCGCGTTCAGACGGCTCCGGTCGGCCGCGCCGAGCAAGCTGCGCGGGACGACCGGACCGGTGGTCGCCGTCTCGTTCCGGCCGTTGGGGATCACGTTGCCGAACGGGCAACGGCCGGGATCGCCGAGCAGGTCGGTGAGACGCGCCTCCACCTCGTCGGAGATCACGTGCTCCCACCGGCACGCCTCGTTGTGGACCAGGGACCACTCAAGGCCGATGACCTTGGTGAGGAGAAGTTCGGCCAGGCGGTGTTTTCGCATGACCGCGGTCGCCCGGGCCAGCCCCTTCTCCGTGAACTGCACCGTCCGGTCGTCGGCCAGGGAGACCAGACCCTCGTGGGCGAGTCGCGACGTCGACTCGCTTGCCGCCGGTGCGCTGACGTGAAGTCGCTCCACGAAACGGGCACGCAGCGGCGGGATGCCCTCCTCCCTCAGTTCGAAGAGGGTTCGGAGGTACATCTCCGTACTGTCGATCAGTGCTGTCACCGCGCTCCTTCGTCCCGTCAAGAGTACGACGTCGCGGCCAGGGCGCAGAAGGTCATGCGGGGTTACCACCCGTGTCACTGTTGTCCTCCTGTCCTGCCTCCTCCTGCCCGGCGTCCGCCACCGGCGTCCGCCACCGGCGTCCGGCCGGAGCGCGTACGGTCGGCGGAGTTCACCCCCGAGCCGCGCAGGTCCGGACGGGATGCGGCGTCCGACCGCTCGGATCAGCGCGCCGCGTGCGGCCCCGCAGGATGTTGTTGCAGCGGACTGTCAAGGTTTGTCGCGAAGACGACTCGGGACCGGGAGCCAGGCGGCCCGGCGGCGCCCGGGCGCTGTGCACCTACACTGGAGCCTTATGAGCACCACTCAGATCGCCCCGGACACCACGCGCTCGAACACCGGCGACGACGACCGGCACGCGCACTACGCGCGGCGCGAGGAGATCGCTCGCGCGGCCATCGAAGGCGGCCGGGTGACGGCGCTCTGCGGTTATAAGTTCGAGCCCGTCCGTGATCCGTCGCGGTACCCGATCTGCCCGAAATGCAAGGAACTGGTGAGTATGGCCAACGAGATGGGCTGACCGCCTGGCTGACTGGCGCTGGGCCGGTCCGGGCGCGTCCGGACTCAGGTCGCGTCCCGATCGCTGGCCGGGCCACCGCGGGCCGGCGGGGGGCCGCGGGCCGGCGGGGCGTCGCCGGGGGCAAGACGCTCCCATCTCGCCAACGCCCGCCGCGCGGGCTCGTCTCCCCGCCACCCGAATCGGTACGCTTCCCTCAGGCGCGTACCGCGCGCCCACGCAGATCCCGCCCTCGTAGCTCAGTGGATAGAGCGACCGCCTCCTAAGCGGTAGGCCGCAGGTCCGATTCCTGCCGAGGGCACTTATAAGATCAATATATGCCCTGACCTGCGGTACCTCTCCGTGACAAGATCCGGCCTGTCGTCAGTCGCGCTTAGCATGCCGCTATGCGAGCGACCGCTTCAACACCATCCGTCCCCTCCGGAACCCCCTTGGCACGCCTGCGGGACTCCTGGGTTCTCGCCCTGGATGCTCGCAATCTGTCACCAAAGACGATCAAGATCTACACCGACGCCGCGAACGAGCTCCTGCGCCACCTCGCCGCGACCGACGGCCCCGACACACCCGAGGGCCTGACCCACTCCCACATCGAGGGCCTGCTCGCCGCGATGCGGGAGCGGGGTCTGAGCGCCTCCACCCTCTCGATCACCTACCGGTCACTCCAGCAGTGGATGACCTGGCTCGCCGCCGAGGAAAAGCTCCCCAACCCGATGGAGGGAACCTCCCCGCCGCGCGTCCCCGACATCCCCGTGCCCGTCGTCCCCGACGACGCCCTGACCGCCCTGCTCCGCACATGTGAAGGCAACGACTTCGTCTCCCGCCGCGACACCGCGATCATCCGCATGTTCCACGACACCGGCGGCCGACTCACCAAGATCACCCGGCTCGGCGTCGACGACGTCCACCTCGGCCGCGACGCCAACCTCGCCCGCGTCCTCGGGAAGGGACGCCGACACCGCGACCTCCCCTTCGGGAAGAAGACCACCCAGAGCCTTGACCGCTACCTCCGCTCCCGCGCCCGCCACCCCCACGCCGACCTCCCCGCCCTGTGGCTCGGCCGCTCCGGCGCCCTGTCCTCCTCCGGCATCTACCAGATCATCCGCCGCCGCGCCGCCCGGTGGGGTGCCAGAAGTCGGCTTGGGCGCGTGAGCTGGGGTGATGCGCAGGTGTGGGCTGCCGGCATGATGGTCAGCTATGTCTGTGCGCTTGCTCTATCTGATCTTCGTGCGGGTGGGTGGCTGGCTGGTTCTCCTCGGTCGTTCGTCGGCGTCGAAGGACATCGAGTTGCTCGTGTTGCGGCATGAGGTCGCGGTGCTGCGCCGTACCCAGCCCAGGCCGCGGTGGGACTGGGCGGACCGGGCGGTGCTCGCCGCACTGATCAGGCTTCTCCCCAAGACGCTCCGAGCGCACCGGCCGGTCACGCCCCGCACCGCTCTACGGTGGCACCGCCGTCTGGTCACATGGAAAGGGACCCATCCTCAGCGGACGGGACGGCGACCGATCAGCTCGGAGATCACCACGCTGATCTTCGGTGAGCGGCACCTGCGTGTTGTCTTGGCCGAATACGCACGGCACGACAACGAGCGACGCCCCCACCGTGGCCGCGGTCTTCAACCACCGCGGCCTGATCGCACCGTCGCGGACCTGACCAAGAAACAGATCAAGCGTCAGTCCGTCATTGGCGGCCTGATCAACGAGTACGAACGAGCCGCTTAAAAGCCCAGGTCAAGGCCGGTGGCCGAGTTCTGACACCCCACAGGCTACCGGCCGAAACCCGGATTTCGGAGCCCCACAGGCTCACTCATGACATCCCCTCCCGTATTGGCGCGGCGGAAACCGACCGTCAGCCGACTGCAAGGAAATCCACCTATCGATCGGCAGACTACAGCCCGGACCGCAGCGTGCGGGACAAGGCCGCGCACGGCCGTCCGCGTCCAGCCAGGGCGACACTGTGCGGAGAGGACGTCGGTGGCACAGCCGACGATCATCGCTGCGGGACAGGCGGTAGCCAGGAGGCCCGTCAGCAGCGACGACGTGCGACCGCCGAACGCAGTCTCACGGACCTCCGTACCTCAGCTCGCCAGACGCGCCGCAGCGTTGGCAGCCTTGGCCAGCGCCCTGAGGTCCACGTCAGGATCCTCAATCTCCGCGGCGGTGAGCGCCCCTCCCGCCCCCATGAGTGCGCGGACGGCGACGTGGTCACCGGGCCGGCTCACGGACTCAGCCGCAACGACCACCTCGTCACGGAGACCGAAGACCGTGAACTTGCCCGGTTCGGTACGCCGGGTGACGTACCGGTCGACAGCGTCCGCCAACCCGGCGATCTGCAGCTTCGAACCGAGTTGGTCGGACCAGAACCACGGGACCTCGCGGTAGGCGCCGGGCGCGTTCCCGGCCAGGACGGCGGCGAGGTGGCGCGCCTGATCGGTCGCGTTCTGAACGGACGAGAGGAGCCTGGAAGTCCCGTCGGCGACGAGCTCAGCGCAGTCGCCGATCGCGCGGATGCGCGGGTCGGAGGTCGTGAGCTCCTCGTCCACGACGATGCCACGTCCGACGGCGAGCCCGGCGCCCACAGCGAGCTCCGTCCGCGGCACCG
>Ga0207710_10000128_pt1 | contig 91818 bp, 89 predicted proteins | sample KBSS24metaG_FD_184400 | JGI IMG/M metagenome (GOLD analysis project Ga0207710, IMG submission 184400) | Switchgrass rhizosphere microbial communities from Kellogg Biological Station, Michigan, USA - KBS S2-4 metaG (SPAdes) (version 2) | ecosystem: Host-associated > Plants > Roots > Rhizosphere...
ACCGGGACGACAACGCCGCGCGCAACCTCGCCGCGCTCGCGGCCCGTACGACTGGTACCGGAGTGGCCGGAGACCAGGACACCGCCCCGGCGGTGTGGAAACCTCGTGGAGCCGACCAGAGGACCCGTGTCACCCACACCCGCCATCCGGCGGGCGCGGGGCGGGCAGGTGGCGCAACCCCACCGCGTCAGCGGCGGGCGGAAACGAGAGACCGTCCTCACGCTGAAGCCCGCACGCTTTGGTGATGTGACGGACCTTCCAGACCGAAAGGTCTGGGATGCGTTCCCATGACCACTATTGATCATCGAAACGCAACGGGCCGCCCGCTCCGCGCAGGAAGGTCAGGACGGCCAGCACCCGCCGGTGGACGTCCTCGGCCGGCGGCAGGTCGAGCTTGGCGAAGATGTTGTTGATGTGCTTGGCCACCGCGCTCTCGCTGACGACGAGCCGCCGCGCGATCGCGCCGTTCGAGTGGCCCTCGGCCATCAGCGCCAGGACGTCCCGTTCCCGGCGGGTGAGGCGGCGCAGCGGGTCGGCCCGGGCGCGGGGCAGCAGCTGGGCGATGACCTCCGGGTCGAGCACGGTACCGCCGGCCGCGACCCGGCCCAGCGTCTCGACGAACTCGCCGACCTCGGCCACCCGGTCCTTGAGCAGGTAGCCGACTCCCCGAGTGCCGGCGCCGAGCAGTTCGCTCGCGTACCGCTCCTCCGCGTACTGGGACAGCATCACCACGGCCACGTCCGGCCACTGCCGGCGGATCACCAGCGCCGCCCGCAGCCCCTCGTCGGTGTGGGACGGCGGCATCCGCACGTCGATCACCGCGAGCTCGGGGCCCAACCCGTCCATCGCCGTGACCAGCGCGTCGGCGTCACCGACGGCGGCCACGACGTCGAACCCGACGCTGCTCAGGATCCGGCTCAGCCCGTCCCGCAGCAGCACCGAGTCCTCGGCGATGACCGTCCGCATGCCTGTCATTGCTCAGATGGTAGGTCGGCACACGGTAGCTCGGCACTGATCCGGGTCGGGCCGCCGGGCGGGCTGTCGATCCGGAGCGTGCCGTCCACGGACGCGACCCGGCGGGCCAGCCCGGCCAGGCCGCCGCCCTCAGCCGGGACGGCGCCGCCGATCCCGTCGTCGCTGACCGTCACCAGCAGCCGGTCCCCGCCGGGGCCGCCCACCCGCTCGACGACGACGTCCGCCTCGCCGGCCCGGGCGTGCGTGGCCACGTTGGTCAGCGCCTCCGAGACGAGGAAATAGGCGACGGCCTCGACCGTCCGGGAGGCGAGCGCGCCGGTCCCGACGCGCAGGCGCACCGGCAACGGGGCCCGGGCGGCCAGCCCGGACAGCGCCGCGTCCAGCCCACGGTCGTCGAGAATGGGCGGATGCAGGCCGCGCACGAGGGCCCGTAGCTCCCGGATCGCCTCCTTGGCCTCCTGGTGGGCCTCGGTGACCAGCGCCCGGGCCGGCTCGGGCAGGTCCGTCATCGTCGCCTTCGCCCAGCCCAGGTTCATGGCCAGCGAGACCAGCCGTTGCTGGGCGCCGTCGTGCAGGTCGCGTTCGATCCTGCGGCGCTCGGCGTCGGCCGCGTCGAGCACACCGGCCCGGCTGGCGGTCAGGTCGTCCACCCGGCGGCGCAGCGCCTCGGCCGGCGCCGGGCCGAGCAGTGCGCGGGCGGCGGCGACGTCCCACCGGGTCAGCATCCCGGTCAGCCAGGGCGCGACGGCCAGCATGGCCACGCCGATCGCGGTGATCCCGGCGTCCCGGGTGGACCAGCCCGCCCCGCGCATGGCGCCGTCGACTGGAAAGATCCAGACATAGATGTAGATGGTCGTCGCGGCCGCGCCGCCCACCCATAGGACGATCGTCAGCGCGCCGCCGGCGACGGCCAGCGGAACAGAGATGATGTGGTAGCCGAGCTGGCGCCAGGTCTCGGGGGACTGGGCGGCCGTGGCCAGGCCGCGCGGGGCGAACCGGCGCCACCCGGCCCGGGGCGGTGGCGGGATGACCTCGCCGAGCACGGTGCGCAACCGCAGCCGTTGCAGCGCGCTCAGCGGCTCGAGCGCCACGGCCTGCGCCAGGAGAGCGCCGGCCACCGCCACGATGACCGGCATTCCCCATCCGCTGGCCGGGTCGCGGACTAGGGCCGCCGCGACGGCGAGGACCGGCAACTGGGCGGCCAGCCCGGCCAGGACGAAGGTGGTGGTGCGCCGGGCGCGGTGCCAGCGCCGCGCGGCCGCCCCAAGGCCGGCCACGAGGACGGGGTGGGGTGGCGCGGACGTGATCCGCATGGTTCTCGTGATCGGCATGGTTCGACGGTAGGGACGGCGGCGCGCCGCGACCATCCCGTCGACACCCGGACCGGGGTGGCGCTGGCACCACCTCGAGGACGGAACCTCGCGCCGCTGACGCGCGGTCACGGCGCGGCGAGCGTGGTGCCCGGACGGATCGCCCGGTCCGTCCGGAAGGAGTCGCGCCGTGCCACCGCCCCGCACGTGCTGATCCCACGCCTGCCCCGCTGGCTGCCGGCCGCGCTGATCGCCGGCGGCCTGGCCATGATCCCATGGCTGTTCGTCCTCGCGACGCAACTGCCGGTCACGACCCAGGTCGACGGCTGGTCGGTGGCCTGGGTCGGCCTCGACAGCCTCGAGGCGCTCGCCCTGGCCGGCACCGGGATCCTGCTGCGGCGCCGCGACGAGCGGCACCGGCTCGCCGCGGCGGCCGGCACCACCCTGTTCGTGGTCGACGCCTGGTTCGACGTCACCACCGCCGTCACGTTCGGTGATCGCATGACGGCCGTGGTGCTGGCCGCGTTCGCCGAGCTGCCGTTGGCCGCGCTGTGCGCGGCCCTCGCCGGGTCGCGGCAGGTACGGTCGGCGCATGGCGGGAAAGGGACGGCGGCCGGGCCGCGGCGACGCGGCGACGCCGGCCGCCGGTGCCCAGAGCGGGGCCGGCGAGAAGGACCAGGCCAGGGCGAACGGGGCCGGCGAGCGGCCCGAGCTCGAGCCGCTGCCCTACGACGGCGTGCTGTCGGTGACGGTCGGGACGGGCCTGTGGCTCGTCGCGCTGATCGTCATGCTGCCGCTGGCCGGGCGGCTGAACGACGACGGTCACCTGTGGTGGCTGGCGACCGCCGCCGTCGGTTTCGGCCTGGGGCTGCTCGGGATCGGGATGACGACGCGGCGCCGGGCCCGCCTGCGGGCGGCCGCCGCGGCCGCGCCGCCGGGTGAGCCGGCGACGCCTCAGCGGCCGCCGGCGCTGTAGATCACTTTCTCCGGGCTGACCCGGACGGAGACGCGCTGCTCGTCCGGCCGGCGGAACGGGTAGCTGTCGACGCCGAGGTACTTCTTGGCCAGCGCGTCGATCTGCGCGTCCGCGCCGTCGGTCGTCACGGTGGCGGTCCCGGACACGCTTACCAGGTGGTAGCCGTCGTTGGGGTCGAGGACGCTGACCGTCACCCGGGGGTCACGCCGGATGTGGCGCTCCTTGGCCCGCCCGACGGCGGTGTTGAACGTGACCTCCTCGCCGTCGACGTCCAGCCACACCACGGTGCTGTGGGGTGAGCCGTCCGGGCGCAGCGTGGTGACCCAGCCGTAGATCGGCTGGCGGAGCAGGGCCTTGGCGTCATCGTTAAGTGTCGGCATCGGTACGCGGCTCTCCTGGCTGGGCGACTGGAGGACTGGGCGACTGGGCGACTGGGGGACTGGGCGACTGGGGGACTGGGCGACTGGGGGACTGTGCGACTGGAGGACTGGGGGATGCAGCGATGCTATGCCCGGCCGTTGCCGCCGCAACCGCCCGCCGGCTACCGGGCGAGCCCGGGGGCAAGCCGCGGCTAACCTCGCCCAGCCGGACCGAGCGCCTACAGCGCGTCGAGGTCGGCTTCGGCCTCCCGCCGGTCGGCGCCGCCCGGGTCGCGCAGCGCCTCGGCGATCGCGTGCCGGCGCTCCCAGACGCCCTCGCGCCAGGCCAGCGCCCGGGCCAGCGCGTCGGTACCGGCGGCCGCGTCTACGTGGACGTCGCCGCCGATCCCGCCGACCACCCGGTAGCCGACGGCGAGGGCCGTCCCGTCGGCGTCGCCGACGAGCAGCCGGCTGTGCCGCCAGTACGGCACGCCGCCGGGGGCGAGCAGTTCCTCGGCACCGTCGTCCGGTCCGGACACGACCGGGTAGTCGGCCAGCTCGGAGGCCAGCGGCAGGCCGAGGACGCGCGCGGCTTCGGCCGCGTCGTCCAGCGGCAGCCGCAGCGCGGCCCGGCCGTCCCCGAGCAGCGGGGCCAGGTCGGGGGCGTCGAGGACGACGGCGTCGGCCTGATCGAGCACCCCGGCCGGCGTGCGCACGGCCAGCGGCGGGTCGATCGTCTCGCCCCGTCCGGTCAGGGCCCGGGCCGCCGCCAGGTAGATCGCGCGGGCCGCCGTCCAGTTGATGTCCCGCTCGTCGTCGCCGAGGCGGTCGAGCAGGTCGGCCACCGCGTCCGGGTCGGCCAGGACGTCGTCCAGGGTGAGCCGCGCGCCGATGCGCCGCGCGAACTGCGCGTCCACCCCCGGCAGCGGCGCGGCCGGGGTGAACAGCCCGGCCAGCAGCGGGTCGGCCCCCGGCAGTGACAGCTCGGACGGCGGCAGCGCGGTTGCGTCCCGGTCCTCCCCGTCCTCGCCCTCGGGCCGGCCTTCCCCGGCCGCTTCCCGGGCCGCCGGCAGCAGCGCGTGCCGGGCCAGCCACCAGCGGGTGTAGGACGGTTCGGTCTCGTCCAGGACGACCGCGCGCAGCGGCGGGCGGGCCAGCTCCGCCAGCGCCTCCGGCCAGCGGTCGGGCGCGACGAACTCCAGGTCGCGGATGGCGACGAAGCGGGTCAGCATCCGGTGGACGGGCAGGCCGTCCGGGTCGGGCGCGGCCCGTTCGGCCAGCTGCGCCACCCAGGAGTCGCTGTCGTCCAGGTCGAACAGGACCGGCTCGTCCTCGTCCAGGCCGACCTCGGACGCCCGCAGGACCGAGAACGTCCGCTGCACGCCCACGGCCTCCAGCACCTCGGCCGGCCAGGCGGCGGCGACGTCGTCGGCCAGGACGCCGAACGGGGCGTCGTCGGCCAGCACCCGGTCCAGCGGACCGTCCCGGATCACCAGCTCCTCGGCCGGCAGCAGGCCGCCGCCGGCCGACGGCAGCGGCAGCTCGGCCAGCCAGGCGAGCGAGCCCTCGGCGTCCTCGTCACCCTGGGCGTCGGCCCGGTCGTCGGTGCTCAGGCCGGCGTCGCGGACCAGAGCGAGGATGGCGGCCGCCATCGCCTCGGGATCCGGGCCCCCGGCCCAGTCGGCGCTCGGCTGGTCCGCGCCGGCGTCCAGCGCCGCGGCTCGCACGGCCGGGTCCCGCAGAACCGTCAGCGGGCCGGCCTCGACGGCTCCGAGCGTCCGCAGGACGTCGCGGGCCGCGCCCCGGCAGGCGTCGGGGTGGACGACCCGCACCGGCAGGCCGGCCCGGACCAGGGCCAGGACGTCGAGGTCGGCGTCGGGGAGCAGCGCGCCCCGGGGGCCGGTGACCAGCCGCGTCCCGAGCGCGGGCTCAGCCGGCTCAGCCGTCGCGGCCGTGCCGGTCGTGTCGGCCGTCTCGGCCGGGCCGTCGGCGCCGAGGACGGCCAGCGGCACCGGTAGCGCGCCCAGCGCGTCCCGGTCCGGGACCGTGCCCAGGGCCGAGTAGAGCTCGGCCCACCAGGACGGCTCCCGCTCCAGCCCGCCCAGCAGCTCGACCACGGCGGCGGTGTCGAGGAAGCGGACGCCCAGGCGGGCTAGGGCGGCCCGGTGCCGGCGGGCGGTGTACGCGGCGGGCAGGGGAGTGGCCAGGCCGGGGACAGCGCGGTCAGAAACAGCACGGTCCGAAACAGTACGGTCCAGGGCAGCGCCGTCCAGCACGGCGCTGTCCGGCGCGGCCGCATCGGGGGCGGCGGCATCGGGGGCGGTTTCGCGTGCGGCGGCCAGCAGCAACCCGGTGACCGGCTCACTGGCCGTTCCGAGGTCGACGACGGCGCATTCCGACCCCGGCCGGCCGCCGGGCAGCACCGGAGCGGCCGGCAGGAGGCCGCCCAGCGCGTCGGCCAGCCGCGCGTCGACCTGGCTGGCCGGCAGCCCGGACGGGACGAGGGCCAGCGCCGCCGTGGGGTCGGCCCACCGGCCGGCGCCGGGCACACCGTCGCCGGGCACATCGGGGGCGGTCAACCCAGAGTCAGCCGTCGCGGCCGGGTTGGCCAGCACGACCGCGAGGTCGGCCACCGTCTCGGCCAGCCGGTCGACGAGCCAGTCGCGCAGCGGCCCCGGCACGGTGTGCCGGCGGGACGGCTCGAGCGGCAGGTCGACGCTGAGCAGCACCGGCAGCGACAGACCCTCGTCGGTCGGCTGCGGGGCGCGCACCAGCCGTTCGACGCCGGCCGGCCAGCCGCCGTCCGGGACGAGCGCGCGGGCGGCGAACGCCCGGCGGGCCCGCTCCTCGACCGGACGGTCGGCCAGTAGTTCGGCCGGGATCTCGCCCCGCCGGACGCAGCCGCGCCACCAGGCCGCGTTCGTGAGGCTCCCGCCGCCGAGGCGGGCGTCGATGACCGTAGAGCCGTGCGGCGGGGCGACCGGCCCGGGCGCCGGGGGCTCGGCCCAGTCGCAGGTGAGCACCCGCGTCTCGCCGTCGCCCTCGACGTGGATGGCGATCTCGCTCAGGCCCGGCATGACCAGCGGCAGCGTCGGGTCGACCGCCCGCAGCAGCTCGCGGGCGGTGGCCACCGCGGCGGCGTCGCGCAGCGGGAGGTGGACGACCGTGTCGTAGCCGTCCGGCGGACCGGCGATCGCCGGATCGGCCGGGAAGGGCAGCCGCAGCACCGGCACCGCGCCGGCCCGGGCGTCGAGTTCGCCGGTCAGGCCGTCGACGCCGAGCGCGCGGACCGCCTCAATCGTCCGCTCCCGCGACCAGCTCACCCCGACCGTCTCGCCCCCGGTGTCGGTCGTGCCCGGAACCCGGGAGATGATCGCCGGCGTGTCGCTGACCGCGAGTACGGCCGCGAACCCGACTCCGAACCGGCCGACGGCGTCGGTGCCGCGCTTGGCCGACGCCCGCAGCGTCGAGGCTGACTCGACGCCGGCCGCGCTGATCGGCTCACCCGTGTTGGCCACCCGCAGCAGCCCGGCGCCGCTCCCGCCTGGGCCGGCCCCGTCGGTGGTCTGGCCCGTCAGCTCGATCAGGACGCGGGCCGGTCGCCCGGCCGCGGCCGCCGCGTCCAGCGCGTTCTGGACGAGTTCGACGACGAGCCGGTCCCGGTAGGCGCCCCGGGCCGCGTCCTCCTCGGCGTTCGCGTCCTCGCGGAAGCGGGCCGGCGAGGCGGCCCAGGCGTCGAGGACACGGCGCCGGGGCTCGGCGGTGCCGAACGGGTCGGCGACCGTCGTGGCGGTCGCCGTGGTCGGGGTGGCGTTCACCCGACCATCGTCCACCTCGCCTCGCCCGTCCGTACCGGCGGTGGCCGCGGACATACGCTCCTTGGGTGGCACGGACCGGGACTACGGCCGGCGGGTCGCGGGCGGCGGCGGCCGCGACCCCGGCGGCGCTCGCCCAGTGGGCGCTGATCGCGGCCGCCGTGGCGGAACTGCCGCCGCAGCGGCTGGCCGAACCCAGCCGCCTGCCCGGCTGGACGGTGGCCGACCTGGTCGCCCACTGCCGGTGCTGCGTCGGCGCGCTGCTGGCCGCGCTGCGTTCCGGCGAGGAGCCCCGCGTCGGCATCGGCATCGGCGTCGACGCGGCCGGCTACCTGCTGGGCGTGGGCGCGCGGGCCGAGCAGATCGCGGACACCGCCCGGACCGATGCCGCCGCCGGCCGCGGCGGGGCTGAACTGCGGACGGACGTGGACGCGCTGGCACTCGAGCTCCCGGCGGCCGATCCCACCCGCCCAGTGCCGACCCCGGGCGGCGGGATGGCGCTGGGGGAGTTCGTCCTGACCCGGGTCGTCGAGGGCGTGGTCCATGGCCTTGACCTGGGCATCCAGCCGGACCGGGGCGCGCTGCGGGCAGTGGTCAAGCTGTTCACCGGGATGATCGCGGCCGCCGCGCCCGGCAAGTCGGTCGAGCTGCGGATCCCGCCGTTCGCCGCCGTCCAGATCGTCGCCGGCCTACGCCACACCCGGGGCACCCCGCCCAATGTCGTCGAGGTCGACCCGGTCGCGTTCGTCGAGCTGGCCGCCGGCCGGCTGGCCTGGGCCGACGCGGCCGCCGACGGGCGGCTGCGGGCCAGCGGCTCCCGCGCCGACCTGACGGCCTACCTCCCGCTGCTCTGAGCCGGCTGGCGCGTCAGCCCGGAACCAGCCAGTCCTGGAACCAGCCAGTCCTGGAACCAGCCAGTCCTGGAACCGGAACCAGTTAGTCCTGGAATCAGTCCTGGAAGAGGTCATCGATGGTCGTCGCGGTGGCGGCCCGCCGGATCCAGGTGTCGAGCTCGTCCAGGTCTGTGCTGGTCTCGATCCGTTCGCGGATATCCTCGGCGACCGTTAGGCCACGCGCCTCCAGCACAGCCAGCACGGCGTTGGCCTCGCCCAGCGCCCGGCCTCTGGCCTCGCCCTCCGCCTGGCCTCTGGCCTCGTCCTCGGCCTGGACCCTGCGGTACGTGTCGCTGTAGAAGTCCCTGGCGGTGGCGTTCATGTATTCCTTTCAGCGAGTCCGGGTAGCCTCCGGCAAAGTTCCCAGCACAACGTCATTGTATGGGAGCGCCTTGTCCGGGCCCAGCATGATCAGCGCTTCCCGCAGCGCCGGAAACGCATCGTCCACACCGTCCTCGCCGCCGTGGCATACGACGGCAAGGACAGTCAGCGCCGGATCGGAACGGGCCTGGCGGACGTCAGTGATCAGCGGTATGGCGTCCAGCGTACAAACGAGTGGCCGGAGGGTGAGCGCGCTCGGTCCGTTGTGGTTGGCCAGCCGCCGGCACCAGTCGGCGGTCGTGACGTCCGTACACATGATCACCAGGGCCACGTCGACCCGTAGCTCGGCCTCCAACTGGGCCACATAGAGACCCCAGGTCCGCCGTTTCTCGGGCTTTCGCCCCCATCTGGATCTCCAGGACGGCCGCGAGCAGGGGTTTGTCCAGGGGGTCACAGAACAGCACTATTCCGTCCGCGCGGTACGTGGCCGGCTTCATGACGCGGACGTCGGTCGAATGCGTTCGGGCGTGATGATAGAAGGACATCGGCACGGGATGGCACCTAAAATTTTGTTAGGAGTATAAACTGATTAGCTATTGAACCCGTTTGAGCGGTATGGGGTGGGAAAACCCGGTCCGGCAGCTATAAAGTCAGCCGGTTCCCGGCGGTTGGAGAATTCGCCGCCGCGGTTGCCGTCGACGGTTTCCCGGAGCGCTCGGTCACCCGCCGCCCCGGGGCGGCCGCAGCCAACCCGGGATGGCCGGGCCGGGACGGCCGCGGCCGGGTCCCGGGTCGCGCCGGAGCGTGGCTCCCGGGTAGCCGTGACCGACCGTCAGGTCCGGCCAGACGATGGCCGGTCGGCCTTCGCCGGCGCTCGAACCCCGATGCGCTGCTAGCCTCGATTGACGTGAGGTGCGCCGGAGTGTTGCGCACTCCCCGGTCCGGGTACTCCGGCCGTAATCGACCGCACGAGGAGCCGTGGTGGCCGACGTCGGCGAATGTCCGTCCGCGATGACCGATCCGACCGCTGTGACCGATCCGACCGCTGTGACCGATCCGACCGCTGTGACCGATCCGACCGCTGTGACCGATCCGACCGCTGTGACCGATCCAACCTGCGTCGACGACGACCCCGGGCCCCGGGACGCCTGCGGCGTCTTCGGCGTCTGGGCACCGGCCGAGGATGTCGCCAACCTCACCTACTACGGTCTGTACGCCCTACAGCACCGTGGGCAGGAGGCGGCCGGGATGGCCGTCGGTGACGGCCGCACGGTCGTCGTGTTCAAGGAGCTGGGCCTGGTGGCCCAGGTCTTCGACGAGATCACCCTGTCCAGCCTCTCCGGCCACGTCGCCGTCGGTCACACCCGGTACTCGACGACCGGCTCGTCGACCTGGGAGAACGCCCAGCCGTCCTACCGGACCTCGGCCGCCGTCGGCAGCGTCGCGCTCGGCCACAACGGCAACCTGACCAACACCGTCGAGCTCGCGGCCAGCGCGCCCGAGGCGGGGGCCAGCCGCCTGCGCGCCACGACCGACTCCGACCTGATCACCGCGCTGCTGGCCGCCCATCCCGGCCCGACACTCGTCGACGCCGCCCTGGCCGTCCTGCCCCGACTGCGCGGAGCCTTCTCGCTCAGCTTCTGTGACGTGAACACGCTCTATGCCGCCCGTGACACCCACGGCGTCCACCCGCTCGTCCTGGGCCGCCTCGACGCCTCCGAGGACGCCGGCGCCACCGAGCGCGCTGATGCCGCGGCCGCGGGCGGCGGCTGGGTCGTGGCCAGCGAGACGGCCGCCCTGGACATCGTCGGCGCCCAGTTCGTCCGCGAGATCGAGCCAGGCGAGCTGATCTCGATCGACCAGCGTGGGGTCCAGTCCTACCGGTTCGCGCCGGCCACCCCGCACGGCTGCCTGTTCGAGTACGTCTACCTGGCGCGTCCGGACACAATGATCGCCGGCCGGTCGGTGCACGCGGCCCGGGTCGAGGTCGGCCGGACGCTGGCGCGCGAGGCGCCGGCCGACGCCGACCTGGTCATCGGCGTCCCGCAGTCCGGCGTGCCGGCGGCCGTCGGCTTCGCCGAGGCCAGCGGCATCCCCTACGGCGACGGCCTGGTCAAGAACTCCTACGTCGGGCGGACGTTCATCCAGCCGTCCCAGACGATCCGCCAGCGCGGCATCCGGCTCAAGCTCAACCCGCTGCGGGACGTGATCGAGGGCCGCCGCCTGGTGGTCGTGGACGACTCGATCGTGCGCGGTAACACCCAGCAGGCGCTGGTCCGGATGCTGCGGGAGGCCGGAGCGCGCGAGGTGCACATCCGGATCTCCTCGCCGCCGGTGCGCTGGCCGTGCTTCTACGGGATCGACTTCGCGACCCGCGCCGAGCTGATCGCCAACGGCACGCCCATCGCCGAGATCACCCGGCGCCTCGGCGCCGACTCGCTGGCCTACGTCTCGCTCGACGGGCTGATCGCCGCGTCTCGGCAGCCGGCCGGGGCGCTGTGCCGGGCCTGCTTCGACGGGGTCTACCCCGTCGAGCTGCCCGACGCCGAGCGCCTGGGCAAGTTCCTGCTCGAGGGCGGGGCCGAGTCGGCCGGCGTCGCCGCCGTCACCGCCGTCGATCAGGAGGCGCTGGAGGAGGCCGTGGCCCTCGGGATGAACGGGGCCGATCCCTCACCGGACGATCTCGGTCTGGACCCGGAGGACCTCAATCCGGCCCGGCTCAAACCCGCCGGTGCCCTCTCGGCCGCGGACGCCGCCCGGTGACGGCTTCCGGCGCGAACAGCCCGTCCCCGAAGAGCCCGCCCCCGAACAGCCCGTCCCCGGCCGCCGCGCCCGGCGGGTCCTACCGGGCTGCTGGCGTCGACATCGACGCCGGCGAGCGCGCCGTCGAGCTGATGCGGGCCCACGTCGCCCGGGCCAGCCGGCCCGAGGTTGTCGGCTCACTCGGCGGCTTCGCCGGCCTGTTCCGGCTCGACGTGGCCCGCTACCGCCAGCCCCTGCTGGCCTCGTCCACCGACGGCGTCGGGACGAAGATCGCGCTGGCCCGGGCGCTGGACCGCCACGACACCGTCGGGATCGACCTCGTGGCCATGGTCGTCGACGACCTGGTCGTGTGCGGGGCCGAACCGCTGTTCCTGCTCGACTACATCGCGTGCGGGTCGGTGGTTCCCGAGCGGATCGCGTCGATCGTCTCGGGCATCGCCGCCGGCTGCTCGGAGGCGGGCTGCGCACTGGTCGGCGGCGAGACGGCCGAGCATCCCGGCCTGATGGCGGCCGGCGACTACGACCTGGCCGCGACCGGCATCGGGGTCGTCGAGGCCGACGCGGTGCTCGGGGCCGAGCGGGTCCGCCCGGGCGACGCCCTGGTCGCGATGGCCTCCTCGGGGCTGCACTCCAACGGCTTCTCCCTCGTCCGCCACGCCCTGCTGGGCAAGAGCGACCCGACTATGCCGGGCGGGGTGTCCGCGGCCGGTCTGGCGGCCCTGAGCGTGCACGAGGCCCGCCTGGGCGAGCCGCTGGGGACGGCGCTGTTGCGCCCGACCCGGATCTACGCGCTGGACTGCCTGGCACTCGCGGCCGAGCTGGACGTCCACGCCTTCGCCCACGTGACCGGGGGCGGGCTGGCCGGCAACCTGGCCCGGGTGATCCCGGCCGGGCTGGTCGCGGTCGTGGACCGGGCGAGCTGGCGGCCCGGGCCCCTGCTCGAGCTGGTCGCCGAGCGGGGCGGGATCGCGCCGGCCGAGGCCGAGCGGACCTTCAACCAGGGGGTCGGCATGGTCGCCGTGGTCGCGGCCGAGGTGGCGGGGGCGGCCCTGGAGCTGCTGGACAAGCGGGGGGTGCCGGCCTGGGTGGCCGGTGAGGTCCGTGTGGCTGACGGTGCCGAGGGGGCTCGACTGGTCGGTCGCCACTGATCAGCTGGGGGTCAGCTGGCAGTCAGCTGGCGGCTGGCGAGTCGGCTGCGTCAGGTCGGCTCGCGTCAGTCGGCGGACCAAGCGGTTCGCGCTGGAGAGCGGGTGGCTCACGCCTGAACGCGGGTTGCGCGAAGCGGCTCGCGAGGTGAGGGCGAGACCGGACCAGGCGGCGTGACACCGCCTGGTCCGTCCGGTCTCTCCATGCCAGCTCCCACCGGTGTGGCGGAGGCGGCGCTGGGGTGGTGCGGACGACTGTCCCGCGCGGGGCGGGACGACGAACTAGCGGCGACCGGAGTCGTCTTCGTCGTAGTCGTCGTCGTACTCGCTGTCGAGGAAGTCATCCTCTGCATCGTCGTGCGACGTCGACACACCAAGGTCGGCCTTCAGTCGCTCGAGATCCATGTTCGGTGAATTGTACTTGAGTTCGCGGGCGACTTTCGTCTGCTTGGCCTTAGCTCGGCCGCGCCCCATTGGCTCGACCCCCTCGAACGTGACGACGGGGACCCGCCCCGGTGCTCGTGTTATCTCGTGCCTCCTGAGACTACAGGGATCGTCCGCCTCTCGGCACGCCAACCCCGGTGTTCGTCCCCGGGACGGGTGTCGCGGCTGGCCTGACAGTGACAGAGATCACGATATGGCCATCATGATGATACTCAGAGTGACGGTCCGCGGATGCCCCGCAACCGGCCGACGGCGGTCATCCGCCGTCGCGCGAAGTGTTCGGCCGCCTGTTCGGTCGTCGATCCCGCCGCGGCCGCGTCACCGATCACCCGGGCGGTCGTGTCGAAGATCCGGGCCACCGCGGCCCGGGCCCGGGCCTCCGAGTAGCCGCCCGAGCCGGCCGGCCCACCCGGCCCACCCGGACCCCCGGAGCCAGCCCCGCTCGCCTCGTCGGCCAGCTGGATCAGGCCGCCGGCGTTGACGACGAAGTCCGGGGCGTAGAGCACGCCCGCGCCGGCCAGCGCGTCGGCCACGGCCGGCTCGGCCAGCTGGTTGTTCGCCCCGCCACAGACGATCCGGGCCGGCATCGCCGCCGCCGCCGCGGCGGTCAAGACGCCGCCGAGCGCGTTCGGTGAGTAGACGTCCACCTCGGCCGTGAGAAGTTCGTCCGGTTCGGCCACGATCGTCAGGGCATCGCCGTAGTCGGCCCGGGTCGCGTCGACGGCCGCCGAGCTGACGTCGCCGGCCAGCACAGTCGCCCCGTCGGTGAGCAGGTGACCGACCAGGCGCCGGCCGACCTTGCCCAGCCCGGCCACCGCCACCCGCCGCCCGGCCAGCGACGGCTCGCCCCACACGTGCGCCGCGCACGCGCGCAGCCCCTGAAAGACCCCGAACGCGGTGAGCACCCCGGAATCGCCGGAACCGCCGTGGGCGAGCGAGCGGCCGGTCACCCAGCGGCTCTCGCGCGCGATCAGGTCCATGTCGCTCACATACGTGCCGACATCACACGCTGTGATGTACCGGCCGCCGAGGGAGTCGACGAACCGGCCGAACGCCCGCAGCAGGGTCTCGGTGGCCAGCAGGTCGGGCCGGACCGCCGCCGGGTCGCCGATGATCACGGCCTTCCCGCCGCCGATGTCGAGGCCGGCGCAGGCCGCCTTGTAGGCCATCGCGCGCGACAGGGCCAGCGCGTCGGCCAGCGCCGCGTCCGAGTCCGGGTAGGGCCGCCAGCGGGTTCCGCCGAGGGACGGCCCGAGCCCGGTGGTGAAGACGGCGATGATCGCCCGCAGGCCGCTGTCGGGGTCGTTGCAGAAGACGACCTGCTCGTGGGAGCCGATGACGTCGAAGACTCCGGTCATAGCTGGACCTTTCTCGCGCCACCCCGGCAACCGGCCGTCGGAGGTTCACGGCCCGGCGTCACCGGGTGGACTCACCATGTCAGGATCAGTGTGTGGCGCCAGTCGTAAGCCCGGCGGCGTATCTGCGGGTCTATGAGCCGTTGGCTGCATTTTCTCCCGCGGAGCGCGTGCGGTGGGAGCGGTACGCGGCCGCCGGAGCAGCTCCGAGCCGCCGCGCCGGGTCGCGTCGTGAGCGGGTGGTGGCGCTGGTTGCGACGATCGGGCCCTCGCTCGACGTCGCCGACGAGTCGGCGTTCGTACAGCTGGTCGACGGCCTGGTCTTCGTCTGCCCCTGGTACACCCAGCTGCGGGTCTGGCAGGCGGCGGTGGAGTTCCGTGAGTCGCTGCCCGAGGCCGTCGCCCAGGCGTTCCTGCCCCGCCGGATCGTCGATCCGGCCGCCGGTGAGCTGGAGCACTGGCGCACCCGCCGTCCGGAGATCAAGGCCTATGTGCAGACGTGCACGTGGCTGGTTCCGCCGCCGTGGTTCGTGTTGTTCGAACCGAGTGAGCGCCAACTTGTGACCGGCGACACGGCCGAAAGATCCCTGGCCTACCGGACATCCATCGGCCATGCTCGGCGACGGGTCGGCCGAGCACTCGAAGCACTTGAGACATTGCGGAGAGTTGCCCCGGACGCGCCCGGTTTGGAAGGTCTGCTCGACTTGCGGCGGTGGCTGGACGAGTTCCATCCCCACAGCCGGGTCGAACTGGACTACGACGGACTGGTCGATGTGCTCGATGATGACCAGTTGAGGGCGGATTCCTCGGTTGAAGATCTTGTTGAGGCCGTATCGGCGTTACGCCGGGGGCGAACAGATGTCGCTGTTGCGGCCTATGAGCGGGTGTTGAACCGATGGAGACCCCTTCAAGCACGCGAATCCGCAAGCTGACGGTTTACACTTGCTCACACAGCGTTGCTGCAGCCTTCGGGCGTCGGGTGACTAGTCAGCAGATGGTCCCGACGTGCCATGTCCGAAATGCCCCTGAAGGATGCACGATCTGTATGGGACGGAGCGACGCTCTGTGACGGGAGGCCAACACAATGACGACAAGAACGCCGGACGCCGAGCCGCTGCTGACGCCCGCTGAGGTTGCGACGATGTTTCGGGTTGACCCGAAGACCGTGACGCGGTGGGCCAAGGCCGGAAAACTGACATCGATCCGCACCCTGGGCGGCCACCGCCGCTACCGGGAAGCTGAGGTACGCGCTCTGCTCAAGGGCGTGCCCAGCATGGGCGGCGACGTCTGAACAGCACCACCGAACAGCACCATCGGTACAGCACTACTGAACAGCACCGCTGAACAGCACTACTGAACAGCGCCGCTGGGCTCCGCCGCCGCGCACCGCGGGGGCGAACCTTCGGTGAGAGCACATCTCTCGACCTGGGGCCGTGCCCGGGTCGCGACGGCCAGACCGGCCGTCAGCGGCCCGCCGGGGCGACGACGTCAGGTCGGCGACCGCCGGGGAGTCGGGAGCCACGGCTTCGTCGCCGCGCCGTGTGGACGGCGGGACGACGCGGGCGGGCACCGGCGCCACCGGTGATATGCCAGGCGGGCCAGGGCCCGAGGCGCCGTGTGGGGTGGCGCCTCGGCGCCGGGCCGGCGGCTCGGGCATGGACGCCCGTCCTCCGGTCGCCCTGGCCGGCGGCGCTGCCGCCGGACGTCGAGTGGCCGCGAGCGGCACGATCGTGGTGGGTCTGCCACCCCCCGCGATCCGCCGCTGGCGCGGTCGCTGGATCGACCCGCGTTTGGATCGACCCGCGTTTGGATCGACCCGCGTTTGGATCGACAGAGTGCGGTCTGACCCGCGCCACGCAACGCGTGGCGCGGGTCAGACGCGTGCCCGCGTGCCCCGCCCATCCGGGCCACCCACACGCTCGTCACCCCTCCGCCCCCGCCACCGTGGCCGCGCGCCGCCGCGTCGCCCGTGGCTGGGCTCTCCCACCCCGCCCGCGCCTGGGTTCCTCGATCCGCCCGCGGCGATCCGCCCGTCGGCGGCGCCCCCGATGCGCATGATTGAGCCGAAAGCCGGCGTTGCGAGCCCTCCTGACAGGATGGTCCTTTCGTCCCCGCTCGCGCCCGACGCGCGCGATGGAGGTGGGAATGCTTCCGCTGAGGGCCCGAAAGGGGCTCGGCGCGGTCGCCGTCCTGGCCCTGCTGGCCGTGAGCGCCGCCTGCGGCGGGGGCGGCCCGGCCGGAGCGACGCGGCCGGGCGTGGTCGTGACCCACTCCGGCGAGCTGCGTGGCGCGCGGACCGCCACCGGCTGGACCTATTACGCGGTCCCGTACGCCGCGCCGCCGGTGGGCGCCGCCCGCTGGCGCCCACCCGGAGCCGCGCCGAGCTGGTCCGGGGTCCGCGACGCGACCGGCAAGGGGCATCCCTGCCCGCAGGGCCTGCCCGGCGACGGCGGGATCGGCGCGACCGCCGACGAGGACTGCCTCACTCTGAACGTGTACGTGCCGGACACGCCCGGGGCGTCCGCCCAGGGCTCAGGCTCAGGAAGCCATGGCAGCCGGGGACGGTCCGGCCCGCGCCCGGTGATGGTGTTCGTGCACGGCGGCGGCTTCGTCGGCGGCGCGGCCACCCAGTACGACGGCAGCCAGCTCGCCGCCTACGGCGACGCCGTCGTGGTGACCGTGAACTACCGGCTCGGGGTGCTGGGTTACCTGTCCTCGCCGGCGCTGGCCGCCGAGACGGACAACGACCCGGGCACCTACGCCCTCCAGGACGTCACGGCCGCCCTGCGCTGGCTGCGGGCCAACGTCGCGGCCTTCGGCGGCGACCCGGCCGACGTGACGCTGTTCGGCCAGTCGGCCGGCAGCGCCAACATCTGCTCACTGCTTGCCTCGCCACCGGCCGCCGGTCTGTTCCAGCGGGCGATGATGCAGAGCGGCCCGTGCACCTGGCCGACCGCGACCCCGGCGAGCGCGGCCGTCACCGCCTCCGCACTGGCCGCCCACACCGGCTGCCAGGACCAGCCGGACCTGGTGGCCTGCCTGCGCTCCGTGCCGGCCGGGATCCTGGTCGCCCTGGCCGGCGCCCAGCCCAACATCCTGGAGGACTTCCCCTGGCCCCCGGTGGCCGGCGGCCGGACGCTGCCGGTCCCGTTCACCCAGGCGGCCCGATCCGGCCGGGTGGCCCCGATGCCGGTGGTCCTGGGCACCGTGGCCGGCGAAGGCAGGGCGTTCACGGTCGCCTGGACGTCCACTCGTGGCCCGCTGAGCGTCGAGAGCTACATCTCGACGATCCAGAGCATGTTCGGGATCTTCTCCGGCGCAATCCTGGCCACCTATCCGCCCGGCTCGGCGCCACCGACCGAGCTGCTGGCCCGGGTGATCACCGACAAGGAGTTCGCCTGCCCGACCTACAGCTCGGCGCTGACGTTCGCCCGGGCCGGGCTGCCGGTCTACCTCTACGAGCTCAGCCTGGACAACGTCGGCCCGGTCGCCCCGGGCGTGGAGCGCGGCTCGTCCCACGGCTGGGACCTGCCGTTCGTGCTGCCGAGCCAGTCGCTGGACGCGCTCGGCGCATCCTGGAAGCCGTTCGCCGAGCAGGTGATGGGCTACTGGTCGAGGTTCGCCGCCACCGGTGACCCGAACCGAGCCGGTGGGGGCGGCGCGGCCGGGGCTGGACCGGCCGCGGACGGGGGCCTGGCCGCCGGCCGGGGCGTCCCGGTGGCCGGGGCGGCCGTCGGAGCGAGCGCCGACGCCGTCACCTGGCCGGCGTTCTCCCCGCGCGACCCGTCCGCGCTCAGCCTCAACCCCGGCGCCATCCGGGTGACCGTCGGCTACGCGGCGGGCCACCACTGCTCGCTGTGGGGAATGTGACCCGTCGCCGGGATCTGACCGGGATCTGACCGGGATGTGACCGGGATCTGAGCGGTGGGCCGCCGACCTGGCGAGCAAGATCAGGATATTCCCCGGGCGTGCCGGGCGTGGGACCATCCGAGGGTGGCGGACGGGACAGCGGCGGTGGACGGCTTCGCGCCCAGCACCCATGCCTTTGCCTTCACCAACGACTTCCCCCGCCAGCCGCTCCTGCGGATCCCGCTGCCCGGCCCGCTGCCACCGATCCCGCTCGGGGATGCCAGCCGCGGCCTGTGCGGCGGGATGATCTACACCGTCCGCGACCTGTACGAGGCCGGCCTTCCGCCGCCGCCGGACCTCACGCCGCCGGCCGAGGACTCGCCGCTGTACGCCTACATCGTCCGGCGCCTGTTCGACAGCTTCGACCTGCCGGCCGGAGTCGTCCGCTACTACCAGTTGATGGCCAGCCCCGACGCCGACGTGGCCCACTCGGTGCTGTCGCTGCGTGGGATCGGCCGGATCAGCGCGGTCGACGAGTGGCCCCGCATCCGGCTCGACATCGACCAGGGCGTCCTGTCCCCACTGGGAGTGATAGTCCCGCGCTCGCTCGATCCGTTCCAGCTCGGGATCAACCACCAGGTGCTGGCCTACGCGTACAGCCAGAACCGGGGCTCGGTCACCCTGCGGGTGTACGACCCGAACACCCCGACCGAGCGGGGGGACGACGCCGTGATCTCCTTCGACGTCGCCCGGCCGGGCTCCGGGATGCCGATCAGGCACAACCTGTCGATCGGCGGCCGGCCGGTCCGGGGCTTCTTCCGGTCGCGCTACCGCTTCCGGTCACCCGACGAGTTGGTCAAGAGATCCTGAGGCAGCTGGGTCCGAGCACCGCAAAGTCGAGCCGGACACACGGTCGGGGCGGGGTTTGGCTGCTGCTCGCACCGGCTGCCGTCAGAATGGTGGGTGTGGACACTCCGGACGAAACGATCACTGAGCTGCGCGGGCTCGTCGAGGTGATCGACGACACGATCGCGCGCCTGGAGGCCGTCCGGCAGCGTGCCGCCTATATCGAGGGCCGCCGGCTCGACGGCGACCTCTACCGGGTGATTGTCGCCGCCGAGGAGCGTCCACTGATCGTCGAGAGCCTCAGCATGGTGCTTGACAGCCTGGCCACCGCCGCCGGCCGCTTCCGCCGAGCCGAGGCGGCCGCGCTGCACGGCGAGGGGTGGACGCACGAGCGGATCGCCCAGTTCTTCGGCGTGACCCGCCAGCGGATCGGCATCCTGCTCAACCGCGAGCGCGTGCGCTGACTCCACGCCGCCGGCGCGGCGCCGGTCCGGCGACTGTCGTGCATACCTGAGATGTCTGTCTGGAAGACGACTCGGGCGACGAATCGCGCAACAGCTATTGCGCAGCCGGGCGAACTGGTGCATCCTTGGACGTACGCCGGGCGCTGGGAAGGGGTGTGTCCTGTTCTGTGGTCAGTAGCGCGGCCGGGGAAAGAGCTCTGACGTTCCCGAACGGGGGTTGTTCGGGTGCGGGGGGTTGGCGGGTAGGCCCGGAGCCGGGCACCGTCAACGCAAGCTGTATGAGTATTTGTACGGGTACGTGACACGCAACAGTGCGCCGGTGCGGAACGCCGGGTGGTGTGGTCGGTGATCATCCGATCGTGCCCCGCGAGCTGTGAACTAGCGCGAACGTGTCGCTGTGAACGCCTGTCTCGGCGTCGGGGCCGGGGTGAGTCACACGCGGGCGTTCGGCTCAGAAGATCGTTGTCACATTTCGGGTGCCGTCCTAGCTCGAAGCCACCGCGGCGGCGGTGAGCGCGGCTGCTCGGCCCGTATACAGCGACCAGGCTGGTGCGCTGGTCGCGTCACGCGAAGGACGGTCATGACGACCATTTACACGGACTCCCTGGGGACGGACGAGCGCCGTCGGCAGAAGCTCTACGGCGGCGACCTGTTCGTCGGCGCACCTCGCCCGTCGACCCTTGCGCTGGTCGACTTCGCCCGGGAGCTGCTCGAGGACGCGTTCGGCGGCCTCGACCCGGTGCACGCCCAGTTCGAGCTTCCGGTGGAGCGCTTCGTTGAGATCTTCGGGCCGGTGAAGCCGCGATTCATCCACCACCCGAAGACGAAGGACCTCCTGCGCGCGGTGGTGGAGGAGCTCGGGGCCGACCTCGACGAGACCTACATCGACGTCCCGCGGCTGCGCGGCGCGACCAGCGACGGGTACCTGACCGCCGGCGTCGGCTACGCCTTCCCGCACCATCGGGACGTCTGGTGGTCGGCACCGCTGGCCCAGATCAACTGGTGGATTCCGATCTTCGACTTCGAGTCGGAGTCGTCGATGGCCTTCCACCCGCACTACTGGGACAAGGGCCTGAGCAACGGGTCGGAGGAGTTCAACTACTACGAGTACAACGCGGTCGGCCGGGCTCAGGCGTCCAAGCACATCGGCAAGGACACCCGCAAGCAGCCCGGCCCGCGCGAGGCCGTGGAGCCGGGTCCGGAGATCCGGATCGTGTGCCCGGTCGGTGGGATCGTCGGCTTCTCAGCCGCCCAGATGCACTCGACCGTGCCGAACACCTCCGGGCGGACCCGCTTCAGCATCGACTTCCGGACGGTCAACCTGGCCGACCTGATCGCCGGGCGGTCCGCGCCGAACGTCGACTCGTACTGCGAGGGGACCAGCCTGCGCGACTTCCGGCGTGGCCGGGACGGCGCGGCGATGCCGGACGAGGTCGTCGCCCAGTACGACAGCGGGGAGGTCCCCGAGGGCGCGGTGCTCGTGTTCCAGCCCGACCCGGCCGTGGTCGCGGCGGCGGCTGGCGGGACCGACAGCGCGTCGGCGGCCGACGCCGACGCGCTGGCCGAGGCGGCCGAGGCCGTCGAGGCGGCTGGCGTCGGGACGGCCGTGCCGGCCACCACCGCCGACAGCCGGGACCTGGCCGGCTCCGGCGTCTGACCCAGCCCAACCTGCCGCCCTCCGCGACCGGGGGGCTCCGCCCATTCTCCCGGTCGCTTCGGGCGGGTGGGCCAACCTGCCGCCCTCCGCGACCGGGGGCTCCGCCCATTCTCCCGGTCGCTTCGGGCAGGTGGCCAACCTGCCGCCCTCCGCGACCGGGGGCTCCGCCCATTCTCCCGGTCGCTTCGGGCGGGTGGGCCATCGGCGCCGGTGAACTGACCGGCGCGAACTGATCTCCAGTGAGCCCGTCGCCGGCCAAACCGGCGGCGGGCTCACGCCGTTGCGGGCCCGCTCGGGCAACGCCGCCACCAACCTCCTCATCGCACGGCGTGCCCGACGCCGGGAGCATTCCGGCCCCGGCCCGCTCACGCTGATCGGGCCGCGAGGGACGGACTCACCGGTCCGAGCCGGCCATCCGGTCCATCAGGCGGCCGGCCAGGTGGAGCAGGCCGCGCTCGGCTTCGGTCAGACCGGCCATCGCCGCCGCCAGCCAGCCGTCCCGGGCGGCCATGTCGTCCCGCAGCGCCGCCCGCCCCGCCGTCGTGATCGCGATCAGCGAGCGCCGGCGATCCGCCTCGTCCTGTGTACGGGAGATCAGCCCGGCCGCCGCCAGCTCGGTGAACACCCGCGTCAGTGACTGCGGGACCTGGTGTTCGGCCGCCGCGAGCTCACCCGGCGTCGTCGGGCCGGACCGGTTCAGGTGGCTCAGGACCACCAGCTTGTTCCCGCTCAGGGCATCGGCCGGCCGGGCCGCGCGCATGCGCTGGCCGAGCCGGACCGTCCCGCGCCGGATGTCCGCCACGACCTCGGCGGGGACGGCGTCCGCCGGGTCCGGCGCAGGGAACTGGCTCGCCATATCGCTACGCTATCACTTACTATTCTGACGGCTGGCCAGCGCGGGTGCAGGAGACTAGAGCAGATGGCGGTACGCGATGACTGAATATCGGCTGGGGCGTTCGCTGGCCACCCTGCGCACCGCCGCCGGGCCGTCGGCGGTGACGGTGACGGCCGTCCTGACCTCGTTCGGGCTGGCCTACCTGATCCACCGGACGGCGGGCGCCGGCCTCGACGTCGTCGTCCAGGCGGTCGTGCTGGCCATGACGATGGCCCAGGCGGCGAGCCGGGGGCGCGGTCCCGGAGCCCCCGGCTCCGGCTGGCGGGCCCAACTGCTCAGCTATGCCTTGCTACCGGTTGTCGCGGTGGCCGCCGCCGGCGACGGCGTACTGCTCACGCACCATCCCGACGCTGGCCAGGTGCTGTTCGTCCTGATCATCACCGGGTCGGTCTACGTGCGCCGGTTCGGGCCGTTGGCCGGCCGGCTCGGCAGCCTGGCCGCGCTGCCGCTGATCGCGATCCTGATCGTGCACATCCCGGTCGTCCCGGGCCACGGCGGCGAGGTCGCCCACGCGCTCTGGATGGCCGCGAGCGCGGTCGTCGTCGGCTTCGTCGTCGGGATCACCCGGGCGGCGGGCCGGCGCCTCGGCGTGATCGACGCCGATCCCCCCGAGGCCGCGCCGCGGCCAGCCGCGCCGCCCACCCCCGCTCCCGCCCCCGCCCCCGCCCCCACCCCCGCGGCCCCGGCCGGCGGACCGGCTCGCCGTCGGTTGCCGGCCAGCACGGCCATGGCCACGCAGACCGGCGTCGCGCTCGGCTGCGCGTTCGTGGCCGGGCACCTGCTGTTTCCCGACCACGTCATGTGGGTGGTGCTGACGGCCTACATCGTCGCCGGCGGCTCGCGCGGGCGGGCCGACGCGCTGCACACGGCCGGGTTGCGCCTGGTCGGGGCAGCTCTGGGCACGGTGGCGGCGACCCTGGTCGGCTCGGCGTTCGGGCCGGGTGAGCGGATCTCGATCGTCGCCATCTTCGTCGTCCTGGCCGCCGCCACCCTGCTGCGGGCGGTGAGCTACGCCTTCTGGGCGGCCGGGGTGACGGCCATGCTGTCCCTGCTGTACGGCTACTTCGGCGAGGTAGGGGCGGGTTTCCTGCGTGAGCGGCTGGAAGCCATCGGCGTCGGGGCCGTGATCGCGGTCGCGGCGGCCTGGCTGCTGCTGCCGGTCCGCACGGTGGACGTCGCCCGGCGCTGGATCGCCGACGCGCTGGCCGACCTGAGCGCGCTGCTGGCGGCCCACCGGTCCGAGCCGGCGGCCGTCGGCGGGCACGCGGCCCGGCTGCGCGCCTCCGTGCTGCGGCTGGAGACGCTGCACCGGCCGCTTTCGCTCGAGCGGCGCCTGCGCGGATCGGCGTTGGCGGCCCGGTTCGTCCCGGCCGGGCAGCCGCGTCCGGGCCCGGGGGAGCGGCGGCACATCGCCGACGCGCTCGAGGCGATGCCACTCCTGTTGCCGGCCGTGGACGTCCTGCGGACCACCGAGACCGGCGACTGGCCGTCGAGGCTGAAGGTGCTGAGCGGGTCCGTTCGGTTGAACGTCGGCGCCGTGCGCCGGGCGATCGGCCGCCGGCCGGGAGATCCGTTCCGGCCGGCGGGGCGCTCGGCTGACGAGTACGGGCCGGTCGCCGTCGCCCTGGCCGACATCGACGAGGTGCTGGCCGGGCTGGTCGGGGTGTTCGGCGACCCGCCACCGCCCGAACCCAAGCCCGAGGTGGTGGCGAGGAAAGGGCAATAAAACGCGTTCGGTACGAAAACCCGACATCCAGTCCCATCGGCCCGGCCTACTTCCGGTCGCCAGACGGGGACACGGCGGCCAAACATTGACGATGTTGAACGATGGGGAAATAGGAAGTTACCGGTCATGGACGGTTGCCGGCCATATCGCCGCGGCCGTCGACATCGTCCGTGGACGGGCCTATAAAGTTCTCCGTGGGTGATACGATTCTTGTCCTTGTGGTGATCACCGCGCTAGCGTTCGACTTCACCAACGGCTTTCATGACACCGGCAACGCCATGGCGACCTCGATCGCGACGGGCGCACTGCCGCCCAAGGTCGCGGTAGCACTGTCCGGCCTTCTCAACCTGATCGGCTCGTTCCTGTCGCTGACCGTGGCGGCGACCATCGCCAGCGGCCTCGTCGACACGAAGGTCGTCACGCTGACGGTGGTATTCGCGGGCCTGGTCGGCGGCATTACCTGGAACCTCATCACGTGGTACTTCGGAATTCCGTCGAGTTCTTCGCACGCGCTGATCGGCGGAGTGGTCGGGGCAACGATCGCCGCCGCCGGCAGCCACGGCGTGAAATGGCACGGCCTGGTTTCCAAGGTTATTATCCCGGCCGGCCTGTCACCCATTATCGCGGTGCTGATCGCGGCGATCGGGACGTGGCTCGTCTATCGCCTCAGCCGTAACGTGCCGGACCGGGCCCGCGGCCACGGCTTCCGGATCGGTCAGATCGGCTCGGCTTCGATGGTGTCGCTCGCGCACGGGACGAACGACGCGCAGAAGACGATGGGCATCATCACCCTGGCCCTGATCGCCAACCACAACCTCGACTCCGGGGCCAAGGCGCCGTTCTGGGTCATCCTGACCTGCGCGATCGCGATCAGCGCCGGCACCTACCTGGGTGGCTGGCGGGTCATCCGCACCCTGGGCAAGGGCCTGGTCGAGATCGAGGCGCCGCAGGGCATGGCGGCCGAGTCATCGTCGGCGGCCACGATCCTGCTCTCCAGCCACTTCGGCTACTCGCTGTCGACCACCCACGTGGCCACCGGTTCCATTCTCGGCACCGGCATCGGCAAAAAGGGCGCCGAGGTGCGCTGGGGCGTCGCCGGCCGGATGGCCACCGCCTGGCTGTTCACCCTGCCCTCGGCCGGGCTGGTCGGCGCCGGCTGCTACGGCGTCGCGGCCGGCATCGGTGGCTCGGCCGGCGTCATCGTCATGTTCCTGATCCTGGTGGCGGCCTCGGCGGCGCTCTTCCTCAAGGCGCGCCAGAACAACGTCAACCACGAGAACGTGAACGCCGAGTGGGACGGCGGCGTCGTCCCGGCCGAGCGGTCGGCCGAGCCGGTAGCGGCCTGACGACCCCGACTTCACGAAAGGACATCCGGCCGTGAACACCTGGATCAATCTGCACGCGCTCTGGAAGATCGTCGTGCTGGGCCTCATCACCGGCGCCGGCCTACCGGCCGTGTTCGCCATCGGGCTGCGGGCGCTGAGCCTGCCCGGCTCGGGCCGCACAGTAACGGCCGACTCCGACGAGATCGTCGGTGGGAACCCCCTCGGTATCGCGGCGGCGGGGCTGTGCTTCGCCGTGGTGCTGGCCGGCATCGCCTGGGGTATCTACTACATCGTCAACGGGTGATCGCGGCTCTCGCCGCGGGATACCCAGGTTTCAGGGAAAGGGACGCGTGACGTGTCGGCACCCCGGTTTCTGGCTTTGATCATAGGATGGCTGCGCGCGGGCTATCCGGAAGGCGTGCCCGAGCACGACTACGTGCCCCTGTTCGCCTTGCTGGCCCGGAAACTCACCACGGACGAGGTCGCGGTGGTGGCGGCGGAGCTCGCGGCCGAGGGGCTGGGCTCGCCGGCGGCCATTCGCGAGGCTATCGAGACGATAACGAAGAGCGAGCCGTTGGAAAGCGACATCGGCCGGGTCAGCGCCAAGCTCGCCGCCGGCGGCTGGCCGCTGGCGGAACCCGAGCGTAACGGCGCGCCCGGCTGAGTCATTTTCGCCGGCGGACGCGGCCGTGTCCCGCCCTCATCACCGACCTCGTCACGTTCGCCGCTCTGCTGCGTTACATTGAGTTGGTCGTGGAGTCGGACACGGATGATTAACTGCGTGGGCTGATGGCCGATGTTGGTCCTGAGGCGGAGGAGGCCTACGTGACCATCGCGGAGATGCGCGACGCAGAAGGCCAGGCAAAAGGCCGGGCCGAGACGCTCGTCGAGCTGCTGGACATCAGGTTCGGCCCGCTTCCCGAAGCGGCGCTGACCACCGTTCGCGACGCCTCCACTGAGAGGCTGAAGGTCTGGACCGCCCGCGTCCTGACCATCGAGACGCTCGATCAACTCTTCGACTGACAGCGCCGCGGCTCGCGGGTGAGCGGCGGGCGACGAGCGTGGAGCCGGCCGCGCTCAGCAGGGCCAGGCCGCGGGGCGATGATCGTCTCCGCGCTGAGCGCGCCGAGCGCGCCGAGCCGGTCTGAGCGTCAGGCGGTCAGGCGGGCGCGGCCGGCGCGGAAGAAGGCGAGAGCCGCCTCCTCGTCGTGGACGTCGTCCCAGGTCAGTGCGGCGCCGAACGGGGCGTTCCAGAACTCGTCGGGCGGTGGCGGGCTCGCCGGGCCGACGTAGAGGTAGGGCGCCGGGACGGACTCGTCGCCGGGGGAGGCTCCGTAGTTGACGCCGGCGGCGCTCAGCGCGACGTCGGCGTGCTCGGGCCAGAGGGTGATCTCGCTCGGCTCGTCGGCGGCGATCTCGGCGCGCAGGCGCCGCAGGGCGGCGTCGCCGAGCGCGTACCAGGCGGCGAGGCGACCGGCCGCGATCGGGTCTATCTCCAGCGGGCGGTCGGGCTCGAGCGGGGTGGCCAGCGGGTAGACCGCCCCGGGGCCGCCGGGTGGGATGCCGACCAGGTCGGCCGCGGCCCGGACGGTGCTCAGCGGGGCTCGGTGCTCGGTCCCGAGGGCGTCCTCGCTGGGCGTCCCGTCGCCCGGGGCCGGGCCGTCGTCGTCATGGCCGGCGCCAGCCCGGCCGAGTGCCTCCTCGCGGACGACCAGGTCGACGCCGTCCACGGCCACGACCGTCCCCGAAGGCCCGAACGGCGGCGTGGCGAAGCCACCGGTCGAGACGACCAGGCCGATGCGCCCGATCGCCCGGTAGCGTGCCGCCGCCAGCACGTGCTCGGCGACGGCGTGCAGGCTCTCGCGGGTGCGGACCAGTGTGCTGTCGGGCCAGGCGCCGTCGGTCGGCGCGTCACTCGTGCGCATCTCGTCACCGTACGCGTTCCGGAGCGGCCGCGAGTGGACCCGGCACGAGCGGCGGGTGAAGCGCGGGCGTCCCGCCTAGCGCGGGGCGGCGTCCCCGGTCGGCGCGGGCGCGGCGGCGGGCGCCGCGACCTCGGCCGGAGCGACCGGCACGGCGGCCGCCGGGGTCGCCGTAGCGGCCGGCAGCGCGACCGGGGCGGCCGGGGACGACTCGGACTTCGCCGAGTCGTCCTGCATGCCCTTCACCTCGGCCTTGAAGATCCGCATGGACCGGCCGACCGACCGGGCCGCGTCCGGCAGCTTCTTCGACCCGAACAGCAGCACGAACACGATCGCCACGATCAGCAGGTGCCACGGACTGAACTCGCCCACCGCTGCCCTCGTTTCCTTCTCGATGTCATCAGGACGGATGCGCCGCCCCATCCGATTGTGCGCGGCCCCGCCGGCCGCTGTCAGTGGGGTGGGCCAGGGAAGGATGTGGTGTTGACTTATGTGTGCGTCACGCATATGTTCGAACCATGACCACGACGACCCTGGATACCGCGTTCGAGATCAAGTCCTGGGACGAACAGCCGTACCGCGAGGAGTCCGACGGCTCCAAGTTCTGCCGCAACGACGTCGTGCTGGCCGGCACCGGCGACGGCCTGGCTGACGCCGGGTTCGAAGGTCTGCTGCACTACCGGCCCGACGGCACCAGCACCTTCGTGATGCTTATGAGGATCTCTGGGCGGCTTTCCGGGCGGAGCGGTGGCTTAGTCCTGAGCGGGACCGGGGCGTACGACGGTCAGGCCGCGCGCTGCGAGATGACGATCGTGCCCGGCAGCGGCACCGGCGAGCTGGCCGGGATCACCGGCTCGGCGGCCAGCGTCTCCACTCACGCCGACTATCCGCGGATGCCCGTCACGCTCACCTACGAACTGGCGTGACCGATCCGCCCAGCCCGTCAGACATGGCCGTTCCCGGAGGACGGGGCGGGCCGTCAGATCGGACGGGTCAGGCGGATCAGGTGGATCCGACCAGCCCGGCCGGGGTGGCGAACGTCCTGGGCGCGCTCGCGCTTGCTGTCAGTGACCGGGCCGAGCGGGCCGTTGAGGCTCGCACCGGCCTGGCGTCGACGTCGGCCGCCGCGCTGAACGCGCTGCGCGAGTTCCTGGACCGTCCCAGCGTCGAGGACCTGCGCCGAGTGCTGGGCCTGACTCATTCGGGCACGGTCCGCCTGGTCGATCGGCTGGCCGCCACCGGCCTGGTCGCCCGGGCCGGTGGGGTGGACGGCCGTTCGCGGCAGGTGGTCCTCACGGACGAGGGCCGCCGGCTCGCGGCGGAGGCGGCTCGGGTGCGGGGCGAGGCGGTGTCCGGCTTACTCGACGGCTTCGACGAGGCCGAGCGGGCGGCGTTGCGGACGGCGCTCGGCCGGCTGGTCGGCGCGGTCGTGGCTACCAAGGACGGCGGCGCCTGGACCTGCCGGTTCTGCCACCTGGCCGCCTGCGGGCGGGCTGAGGGCCACTGCCCGGCCGCGACCGCCGCCGCGGCCCGTTACGGCCCGATCCCCGGGGTGCCGCCGGACTGACGGCGGGTGGTCCGTCCGGTTGTGATCACTTTCGTCGAGATCAACATCGGCTATGATCAGTCTGGCTTCGACCAGCGGTATCGCGTCACCTAGGTTGGTAGAATCGACGGTTCCCAGTGGTTCGCGCGTGGCCGCGTGTGACGGATGGACGGTGGCAAACATCGAGTTACCACCCGATGAGTTGTGGCTCGGTGAGTGACGGAGCGTCGGCGCCCATCGGCCGGCCGAGCTGGAGTACCGCCGACGAGGTCGCATCGCGCCGCCGGTACGTCGTCGTCGCGGACCAGATTCTGGCCGCGATCTCGGCCGGGCGGCTGAACCCGGGCGACCGACTGCCGAACGAGCGTGAGCTGGCGGAGATCTGCGAGACGAGCCGGACGACGGTCCGTGACGCGCTGCTGGCGCTGGAGCTGTTCGGGGTGGTCGAGGTCCGGCCCGGGTCCGGTGCCTACGTCAGCAACCTGCGCTCGCCTCGCCGGGTAGCCGACAGCGTCATGCTCGACTCGGTCCCCCGGGACCTGCTGGAGGCGCGCCTGTCGATCGAGCCGGCTGTGGCCCGGGTCTGCGCCAGCCGTCTGGGGCCGCCAGACATCGCCCGGCTGGAGGGTCTGATCGATGCGTGCGAGCGGGAGGGGGCGCGCGCGGCTTCCGGAGAGCTGGAGGACTTCCTGCGGATGAGCCACGCTTTCCACTCGGAGCTGGCGGCCAGCTGCGGCAACAGCATCCTGGCCGACCTGACTCGCCAGCTGGTGGACGTGACGGCTCACCCGCTGTGGATGGTCGTCAACGCGATGCACGTCCGGGAGCCGGCCGCCCGGGCGGCTCAGATCAGTGAGCACAGGGAGATCCTGGCCGCCGTGGCGGCCGGTGACGCCGAGGCCGCCGCCGCGGCGATGACGGCCCATCTCGGCCGGCTCGACGACAACATCTTCGGCCAAGCCGCTGGCATCCAGGCCGGAGCGGCGGCCATCGCTCGCCGGCGCCCCGAGCTCTCGTAGCCCCGGGGCGCCGGGCGCGGTATCGGTCGAACGAGCCGAGCCGTCGGTCGAACGAGCCGAGCCGTCCTCGAACCGCGTGTCAGCTGAACGGTTGGGTTGTCAGCCGAGCAGCGGCTCGATGTCCTGGGCGATCTGCTCCGGGGTGGCGGTGGACTCGTAGCGGCGGATGACGTTGCCATCCCGGCCGACGAGGAACTTGGTGAAGTTCCACTTCACGTCGTCGGACTCAAGGACGTTCGGCACCCGGTCCTTCAGGTGCTTGTACAGGGGGTTGTCCGCGCTGAAGTCGCCCTTGGCCTGGGAACGCAACCAGGCATAGAGCGGGGCGGCGCCCGGGCCGTTGACCTCGACCTTCTCGAAGATCGGGAAGGTGACGTTGTAGGTCGTCGAGCAGAACTCGGCGATCTCGTCCTGGGTGCCCGGCTCCTGCCCGCCAAACTGGTTGCACGGGAAGCCGAGGATCTCCAGGCCGCGGTCGGCGTCCTTGCGGTAGAGCGCCTCCAGACCCTCGTACTGCGGGGTGAAGCCGCACTTGCTGGCCACGTTGACGATCAGCAGGACCTTGCCGGCGTAGTCGCTCAGCGCACGGGGCGATCCGTCCGCGGCGTTGACGGTGAAGTCGTAGATGCTCATCAGGCGTCCTCAGCTACTCGGGGGCTCAAACGGTGCGTTCCCCGACGCTAACCCCGCCGCCGTTATTTATGCAACCACCAAGGTGACATAAATGGGAAAGCGAGGGTCCCTGTCCCGCCGGCCCATCAGGCCGGCGCGGCCTCGCACCGCTGCTTCAGTCCGGCGGCTTCGGTGGTGATGTAGCGCTGGGTCCGCCGGCCGGTCAGCCGTCCGACCATGCCGGCCAGCGCGCCCGAGTGCTCGATGCCCAGCGTGACGGCCACCCCGCCGTCGGTCGGGACGAGCCGGTGGGTCGCCACCGTCGTGACGCCGGCCGAGCGCGACGTCCAGGTGAACGAGCCGCCCGGGGCGATCTCGGTGATCGTCCAGTCGAGCGTCGGCATCCCGGGCTGCTTGATCCGGGCGACGCCGCCGGTCGTGAAGTCTCCCTCGACCCAGTCCACGCTCAGGACGGTCGGCGTCCAGTCCGGCCAGTGGACGACGTCCGTCAGTACGGCCCAGACCCGTTCCGGTGCCGCATTGATCGTCGTGGATGTCTCGAAGTGCATGGCTTCCTCCAGGGGTTGTGCCGCCGTCGTCTGTACCAAGTGGTACATGTACCATTTGGTACATGGCACGGCAAGGGGCGCGGGCGTCCACCAGCGGTCGCGAGACCCTTCTGACCCGCGCAATCGCCTATCTGGCCAGCCACGGCGTCGCCGAGATGACACTGCGCGGCCTCGCCGCCGAGCTCGGGACCAGCCACCGGATGTTGATCTACCACTTCGGTTCCCGGGACGGCCTGCTGGTCGAGGTCGTCCGGGCGCTGGAGGCCCAGCAGCTCGCGGCCCTGTCCGAGCTGCGCCTCGACCCGAGGGCGTCCCCGGTCGAGATCGCCCGGCGGATGTGGGCCCAGCTCAGCGATCCGGCCCTCGCCCCGTACGAGCGGCTGTTCTTCGAGCTCTACGGTCAGGCCCTGCAGGGACGGCCCTTCGCCGTCCCGATGCTGGACGGGATCGTCACCTCCTGGCTCGGCCCGCTCACCGACTTCCTGATCGCCGACGGCGTGCCGCCGGACGTGGCCCGGCCCCGGGCCCGGGCGTCGCTCGCGCTCACCCGGGGCCTGCTGCTCGACCTGCTGGCCACCGGCGACCGCGACGGTGTGAACGAGGCGATGGAGGAGATGCTGGCCGACTACTCCCGCCGCGAGCCCGGCCCCGAGCGGGAGTGAGGCCGGGGCGGAGGTTTGACAACCTGGTCATCTGGGACACGATCCGGCATGAGCCGAGCGGTGATCGCGCAAGACGGGAGTCACGATGGCGGACCTTGAGAAGAGCGCGTCCGAAACCGGCACCGCGGGCGGCCCCGGCGGCCAGCAGGCCGCCCTCCGCGACCGGGGGCTCCGCCCATTTTCCCGGTCGCTTCGGGCGGGTGGCCATCGGATCGCGCCGGACGTGACTCCGGGCGACTGGGCGCCACTCATGCGGCTGCGCGCGGTCGGGATCGCCGGCGGCGTCCGCGTCAGCACCTGACGGGCGGCGCAGCGTGACCACTGCGCGGACGAGCACCTGGAACCCGGTCGCGCTCATCCCGGCGCCGGGATGGCGGGCCGTTTACTACGCCTATGACGACGACCCGGTCGTCCCCCACGGCTGGGAGAGCTACCCGCTCGTCGGGTGGGCGCTGTGCGAGGCGGTCCGCTGGCATCCGGGGACCGGCCGAGCGCTGCCACCGGACCGGGACAGCCCGGAGAAGAACGCCGTCCACGGCGTGATCGTCATCGAGGGCGACTGGGTCGACGTGGTGCCGATGGCCGCCGGCTTCTGGCGCTACCTGGCGCCGGACGAGCCCGACCCGACCCCCGAGGAGTTCGCCGCCGAACGCGACCGCCTGCGCCGCCACGCCGTCGGCTGACAGCGACCGGGGTCGGGTGGCCGGGGTCAGGCCGCGAGGTGCGCGTGTTCGGGCGGCGGGGCGGTTGCCCAGCGCAGGGTGCCGATGACGCTGTGCCCGGCCAGGCGGACGATCGTCGCCTCCGCCACCGGCAGGTAGGGCAGCCGCAGCGGCCAGCGCGTCCAGGCCGGGAGCAGACCTACCGCCGCGCCGGCCAGCGCCCCGTAGGGCAGCCGGGCCGGCGTGGGCAGCGGCGGCCGCAGCAGCAGGTAGCGGGCGGCCTGGCGGGCTTCCGGCGTCCCGGCCAACTCCGGCCGGTAGCGGGCCAGCGTGGCCCTCAGCTCCGCCTCGGTGCGGGGCGGGTCGATGACGCCGAGCCGCTCGGCGATGCTGGCCGCGTCGGCCAGGTAGGCGTCGCGCTCGGCCGGCGTGAGCGGCCCCGGTGCCCCGTAGCGCTGGTAGGCGGCCAGGAAGCTGTCGACCTCGGCCGCGTGCACCCAGCCCAGCAGGTGCGGGTCGGCGGCGTCGTAGGGCCGCCCGTCCGGCGCCGTCCCGTGGACGCGCCGGTGCACGCCCCGCACCCTGGCGATCGCCCGGTCGGCCTCCGCGACCGGCCCGAACGTCGTCGCCGCGATGAAGAAGCTGGTGCGCTGCAGCCGTCCCCACGGGTCCTCGCGGTAGTCCGAGTGCCCGGCCACCCCGGCCATGGCCAGTGGGTGCAGCGACTGGAGCAGCAGGGCCCGCAGGCCGCCGACGAACATCGCCGTGTCGGCGTGCACCCGCCGGATGGGCCGGCCGGGCGGGAAGTAGCGCTCGCCCGGCGCCAGGAAGATCCGCTCCCGCCGCTCGAACCGGCTCGGGCCGGCCACCCGGGCGAACACCTGCCCGCCCAGCCACTCCCGCGTCCCCGCTGCCCCCGCCCATACCCGCGTCAGCACCATCAGTCCATCATGCGTCCGCGCGGGATGACGCGGCTCAGATTGCCCCGGTCACCTCTGTCACCTCGGGACGCCCACCGGTAGCGGTTCCCGCTCCGGTCCCGGTCCCGGTCCCGGCGCCGGCGCCGGCCACAGCCGCGGCTCCGGTCGCGGCCTCGGCGGCGCTGGCCTCGGCCCGGCTCGCCTCGATGCCGGACAGCGTCCGCAGCGGGATCTCCTTGATGGCGACGGCGCAGATCAGCCCGAGCACGCTGACCGCCGCCGCCACCAGGAACACGATGTCCATCGCGCTCGCGAACCCGGACAGGAACGGGTGGGCGATGGCATCGGAGATCTTCCGCAGGAACGACGTGTCGTTGAGCGAGCCGCCACCGCGGACCAGCGCGACCTGGTCGGGGTGCGCGGCCGTCGCCGCCCGGTAGGCCGGGGTGGCCGCCGCGTCCGCGTAGGCGTGGGAGATCTTCGTCGGCGCGGCCGAGAACAGGATGGACAGGAACACCGCCGTGCCCAGCGTGCCGCCCATCTGCCGGAAGAACGTCCCGGACGAGGTGGCGACGCCGATGTCACGGGGGGCGACGGCGTTCTGCATGGCGAGCTGCACGCTCTGCATGCCCAGGCCGATCCCGACGCCGAACAGGAGCATGAACAGGTTCGTCCAGAGGTCGGCGGTGCCGGCGCTGATCGTCGAGAGCAGGGCCAGGGCGGCGATCACGCAGGTGTTGCCGATAACCGGGAAGATCTTGTACCGGCCGGTGGCGGCCGTGATCCGCCCGGCCGTCATCGAGCCGATGATCAGACCGAGGACCAGCGGCAGCATCAGCAGGCCGGACTTGGTCGGCGACGCGCCCTTGACGATCTGGAGGTAGAGCGGCAGCACGGCGAAGCCCGCGAACATCCCGATCCCGCTGATGAACGAGATGCCCGAGCCGAGGCTGAACATCCGCACGCGGAACATCCGGGGCGGGATCAGGGCCGCGTCACCCATCCGCCGCTCGGCCAGCACGAACCCAACCAGCCCGGCCGCGCTGAGCAGGTAGCAGACGAGCGAGGCCGGCGAGCCCCAGCCCCAGTCGCGCCCGCGCTCGGCCACCAGCAGCAGCGGCACGACGGTGACGACGATGGCCAGGGTGCCCCACCAGTCGATCTTCGCCTGGTTGCGCCGGGGCGGCAGCGTGAGGCGCCGCTGGACGACGGCCAGCGCGGCCAGCCCGATCGGCACGTTCACATAGAAGATCCACCGCCAGCCGGTGACGCCCAGGATGCTGTTCTGGCCGGACAGGAAGCCGCCGACCAGCGGCCCGAGCACGCTGGACGTGGCGAAGACGGCCATGAAGTAGCCCATGTACTTTGGGCGCTGCTGCGGCGACAGGATGTCCGCCATGATCGCCAGGGCGAGTGAGAACAGGCCGCCGGCGCCCAGGCCCTGGAAGGCCCGGAAGGCGGCCAGCATGTACATGTTCGTGGCCAGCCCGCACAGCGCGGAGCCGGTGATGAAGATGGTGATCGCCAGCAGGTAGAACGGCTTACGGCCGTAGATGTCGGACAGCTTGCCGTAGAGCGGCGTCGTGATCGTCGCCGTGATGAGGAACGCCGTCGTCACCCAGGCCTGGACCGACAGCCCGTGCAGGTCGTCGCCGATCCGGCGGATCGCGGTCGAGACGACGGTCTGGTCGAGGGCGGCCAGGAACATGCCCAGCATCAGACCGGTGATGATCGCCATGATCTGGCGGTGGGTCACCGGGCCGTCGGATGCCTCGGGTCTCTCCTTCGCGGCTTCGGCGGGCGCGTGGGCCGTCATCGTTGTTCCTTCCCCGTAGTACGGAGTTCGTAGCTTTCAAGATCGTTGATGTAGGTGTCGATCAGGCGCGCGAACAGCTCGAGGTCGCCCTCGCTCCAGTCGGCCATGACCTCGCGGAGGGTCTCCTTGCGCAGGCGGCGGTGTTCCTCGAACACCTCTTCGCCGGCCGGGGTGAGGGCCAGCAGGGCCGCCCGCCGGTCGCGCGGGTCGGGCCGCCGTTCGGCGTAGCCGTCCCGGACCAGCGCCGCCACCTGCCGGCTGATCGTGGACGGATCGGACCGGACACACTCGGCCAGCGCGCTGGCCCGCATCGGCCCCCCGGTGGCCAGCGCCGAGATGAGGACGTCGGCGGAGTTCTCGACGTCGTGCCGGGCGCGGGCCAGGTACTGCTCGCGGATCCGGTTGAAGGTTCGCGACAGGCGCAGGAGGCTGCTGGCGAGGTTGGCGACGATCTCGTCCGGGGCCGCTGAGCGCGGGTGCCGGCCCGGTTCGTCCGCCGACCCGTCGGTCGTGCCGTGAGGGGAGCCGTCAGTGGGGCCGTCGGCCGGGGTGCCCAGCTCCGGCGTGCGGGTCGCGATATCAGTTGCTTGGGGCATGCAACTATTCTACGCGGTCCAGCGCCCGCACGCCGGGCCGGGCGACGTTTTCATGAAACTCACATCTGGCGTCGCCTAGGGTCCGCGCATGCGGGTGCTCGTGGTCGAGGATGAGGTGCGGACCGCCGCCCTGCTTCGGCGGGGTCTGGCCGAGGAGGGGTTCGCCGTCGACACGGTAGCCGACGGTCTGGAGGCGGTCTGGCAGGCGACTGAGGTCACCTATGATGTGATCGTCCTGGATGTGATGCTGCCGGGCATCGACGGATTTGAGGTCTGCCGCCGGCTGCGTCAGGCCCGGCGGTGGTCGCCGGTCCTGATGCTCACCGCGCGGGGCGCGGTCACCGACCGGGTACGGGGGCTCAACGTCGGGGCGGACGACTACCTGGCCAAGCCGTTCAGCTTCGCCGAGCTGACCGCCCGGCTACGCGCCCTGATCCGGCGCGGCGCCCAGGCCCGGCCGGCCGTGCTCGAGGTCGGCGGCCTGTTCCTCGACCCGGCCGAGCGGCGGGTCAGCCGGGACGGGGCGCCCATCGAGCTGTCGTCCAAGGAGTTCGCCCTGCTGGAGTACCTGATGCGCCATCCGGAGCAGGCGCTGAGCCGCCGCGCGATCCTCGAGCACGTCTGGGACTTCGCCTACGACGGCACGTCCAACGTCGTGGACCAGTACGTGGCCTACCTGCGGCGCAAGATCGACCGGCCGTTCGGTGTGAGCCAGCTCGAGACCGTGCGCGGAGTCGGTTACCGGCTGCTGGCCCGGCCGGTGCCGGCCGGGCCGAGCGCGGGCTAGCGGGCCCTGGCCGGCTGACTGGGTGCGTCGAGTGCCCATCCGGATCCGTCTGGTGCTGCTGTTCACCGTCGGCACCGCGCTGGTGCTCGCCGTGACCGGCGGCCTGTTCTACCTGCAGCTGCGCGGCAGTCTGCGCAGCTCGCTCGACGCGAGCCTGCAGGCGCGCTCGGACGCGCTGGCCACCCGGCTGACCGGCGCCCGCCAGGTCGACGACGCGACCGTGGCCATCGCCGGCGCCGACACCCAGCTGATCGAGGCGTCGGGCCGGGTCGTCGCCGCGGCGCCGCGCTCCGACACCGTCCCGTTCCTGCCCAGCGATCGGCTCGCGGCCGCCCGGATCGCCCCCGAGCTGGTGACCGTGCGGGTCGGCGAGGACCAGATGCGGGTGCTGGCCGGGCCGGTCACGCTGGCCGGCGGCCGGCGCGATGTCCTGGCGGTCGGCGCGGCAACCGACCTCATCGACGTCTCGGAGGACCGGGTCCGGGACATCATGTTCCTGGCCTGCGGGCCGATGATGGTGCTGGCCGGGGCGGCCGCCTGGGCTCTGTCGGGGGCCGCGTTGCGCCCGGTCGAGCGGATGCGCCGCCAGGCGGCCGAGCTCGGCGTCGCCGACGCCGGCGGGCGGCTGGCCGTCCCCACCACCCGTGACGAGATCGCCGCGCTGGCCCGGACCCTGAACGACCTGCTCAGCCGGATGCACGACGCGCGGGAGCGGGACCGGGCGTTCATCGCCGACGCCGGGCACGAGCTGCGGACCCCACTGACGATCCTCAAGGCCGAGCTCGAGCTGGCCAGCCGGCCCGGCCGCGACCGGGACGAGCTGGTCGAGGCGGTGGCGGGGGCGGCCGCCGAGACCGAGCGGCTGGTGCGCCTGGCCGAGGCATTGCTGGCCCTGGCCCGCTTCGACGCCGAGCCGGCGGAGATCCACCGCGAGCCGGTCGACCTGGCCGAGCTGCTGGGCGGCGCGACCCGGGCCGCCGGCTCGGCCGCGCGCGTCGCCGGCGTCGGCTTCCGCCTCGACGTCGACTGCCCGCCGCCGGTCGCCGTGGACGGCGACCGCGTCCGCCAGGCCGTCGACAACCTGATCGCCAACGCGATCCGGTACTCCCCGGCCGGCTCCACGATCGAGATCGCCGCCAGGGCGCGCACGAGGCCGGGGCCGGCGGGCGAGCCTGCCGTCCAGCTCACCGTTCGTGATCATGGCTCGGGCTTTCCGCCGGCCTTCCTGCCGCACGCGTTCGAGCGGTTCAGCCGGGCCGACGACGCCCGCGGCCGGGACGAGGGAGGCGCCGGCCTCGGCCTGCCGATCGTGGCCGCCATCGCCGCGGCCCACGGCGGCGGCGCGGCCGCGGCCAACCATCCCGACGGCGGCGCGATCGTCACCGTCACCCTCGGGCTTGAGCGGGGCCCGGAACCGGAACCGCCCGCGGCCGGCGACCGGTGGGCGGGCGACGAAACCCGGCTGTGACCGACGGCCGTGCTCGCGGCCAGGCGGTATGGCCTCCGTCGTCCGCCTCCGGCACGAGGGGCCGTTCGGCGAGCCGTCGGCCACCTGGCCGGCCCGTCCTGTCACAGCCCCAGGGCCCCGGTGGCCAGGACGATTGCGAGGCCGGCGGCCACGGCCGGGGTCCCGACCCGCAGCCCGGTCCTGGTGTACTGCCAGGCGGTCACCTCGACGTCGAGCCGGGCGGCCGTGTCCCGCCACAGCAGCCCGGCCAGCGACCCGTGCAGGACGAAGACCGGGCCGGCGTTGACCCCGAACAGCAGCGGCCAGAGCAGGGCGTGATTGCCGCCCAGGGCCGGCAGGCCGACCAGGAGCGCCGGCAGGTTGTTGATCGTGTCGGCGCCGAGCATCGCCAGCCCGGCCACCCGGAGCGCGGCCGCTGTCGACGAGCCCGCGAACAGGCGATCCAGGCCGAGGTGCGGCGCCGCCGCCGTCGCCAGCAGGCCCAGCCCGGCGGCCAGCCCGACCGGGCCGAACGGGAAGTCCGCGAGCCGCAGGTCACGGACGAGCGGGAGCAGGACCAGGTCGGCGGCCAGCGCGACGATCCACGCCTTGATCCCGAGCGCGTCACCGACGGTGAATCCGACGACCGCGAACACGACGACCGGCGTTCCGATTCCCAGGGCCCGGGCGTCGAGGGAATCGCGGACCGGGGTTGGTTCGGACTCGTCCGCCGGCAGGCCGCGGTAGGCGAACCAGCCGACGATCACGGCCACCAGCGAGGCCGGTCCGAGATGGACCAGGAAATCACCGGCCCGCGCCCCGGCGCTGTCGGCGGCGATGAGATTAGTCAGATTGGAGATCGGCAACGCACTGGAAGCCAGACAGGCCAACAATGCCGGCTGATAGGCCAGCGTGGTCGGGTCGAACCCGCGCCGGCGGGCGATCCGGATGTACAGCGGCGTCAGCAGGACAACCGACGCGTCCAGGTTCAGGAAGGTCGTGACCGCCGCGGCGAGCATCCACAGGCCGCGCCGCGGACTGGCGCCGCGGTCCGCCAGCGCCGCGGCCGACGAGAAGAAACCCAGCCGGTCGAGCAGGACGGCCAGGGGCACGGCGAACAACAGAAAGGCGAGAGGCGCGAGAAGCGGCTGGACGGCATCCCAGGCGGCATCACGACCGATTCCCCCGGATACCACGAGAACGGCGGCGGCCAGAACCGGCATGAACCAGCTCGGTAGACGGGGAGCAAAAACTCCCACGACGGCCGTGCCCAGCAACAACATCTGGACCACAGCCACCGGGTCGATCCTAATCCCGCCATCGGCGGACCATCACCGGCGGCGGCGGCGGCGGCCCGCCCCGCCCCGGGCCGGGCCGGGCCGGCCGGGATCAGGACGGGGCGCCGCCCGCGAGCGCGCGTGCCTCGCCCACATACGGCTCCAGCTCGCCCAGCGCGAACCGCCGCGGGCCGACGACGTGCCAGACCTGCCCGGCCAGATCGCCCGACATCCGGTAGCGCCCGTCCGGCGCCGTCGCCGCCCAGCCGTTCTCCAGCCCGAGCAGCGTCAGTCCCGCGCGCACGTCCGCCCCGTCCAGGCGCCACAGCCGGGCCGTCCCGTCGTCGCCGCAGCTGGCCAGCAGGCCGCCGTCCGGACTGAACGTGACCGACAGCACCCGGCGTGTGTGCCCGCCCAGCTCGGCCACCGGGCGGCCGGTGGCCATGTCCCACAACCGGACGACCAGGTCGTCGCCGGCCGTCGCTAACAGCTGGCCGTCCGGGCTGAACGCGCCGGTCCACAGCCGGCCGGAGTGCCCGGCCAGGACGTGCAGCAGATCGCCGGACGCCGCGTCCCACAGCCGGGCGGTGCCGTCGTTGCTCACGGTGGCCAGCACCGAACCGTCGGCGCTGAACGCCACGGCGTAGATCCGGTCGGTGTGGCCGGACAGGGTCAACAGTGCCTCGCCGGACGGGATCCGCCACACGCGGGCCAGGCGGTCGTCGCACCCGGTGGCCAGCCGCTGGCCGTCCGGGCTGAAGGCCACCGAGCGCACCCGCCCACGGTGGTCGGCGAGCGTCAGCACCGGCCGCCCGGTCGTGCTGTACCAGAGCCGGACCGTGTCGTCGTCGTTCGCCGTCGCGATCAGGTCGCCGTCCGGGCTGAACTCCTCGGCCCAGACGTTGTCGGTCTCCACCCGCAGCTCACGCTCGTAGCTCCACTGCCCCGCGCCGTCGTCGGCAGGCGCGGGCCGCCGCCACAGGTGCACCGTCCCGGCGGCGCTGGTGGCCGCGATCGTGGGCAGGTCCGGGCGGAAGACGGCCGAGACCAGCCGGTCCGACACCCCGCTCAGCTGGCCGACGTACTGTCCGCTCCTGGGCTCCCACAGCCGGATGATGCCGTCGTTGCCGCAGGTCGCGAGCGTGCGACCGTCGGCGCTGAAGCGCAGGCTCGTCAACCGGCGGCCGTGCCCGGACACCGTGCGGAGGCACAGCCCGGTCGCGGCGTCCCAGATCCGGGCGGTCCCGTCGTTGCTGGCGGTGACGACCTGCCGGCCGTCCGGCCGGAACTCCATCGGCCAGAGCGATCCCTTGTGGCCGGCCAGCTCGTGACTGACCACACCGGTGAGCGGGTCGGCCAGCCGCAGCACGCCGTCGCTGTCGCCGACGGCCAGCCGGCGGCCGTCCGGGCTGAACAGCACCCGGTAGACCGCGCCGCCGCACTGGATGTCCGGGGCCCGCCCACCCGGGCCGGCCACCCCGTCCGCCCCGCCGGCCAGCCGCCACAGCCGAACCTGCCCGGCGGTGTCCCCGCTGGCCAGCAGCGGTTCGGTCGGGTGGAAATCGAGCGTGTAGACGGCGGCCGGGTGGCCGGCCAGCTCATGGACCGGGCCCGAGCCGGCCAGGCCGTCGACGTCCCAGACCCGGACGACTCCCTGATGGTCGGAGGTGGCCAGGAGCGTGCCGTCCGGGCTGAACGCGACCCGGTAGACCGACTGGTGGTGGCCGGTCAGCTCGCGTACGAGCTGCCCGGAGCCCAGGTCGAACAGCCGGGCGGTGCCCGTGTCGTCACCGGTGGCCAGCAGCCGCCCGGCCGGGTCGAACACCGCCGTCCAGATCCGCTCCCCGTGGCCGGGAAGCGCGGCGAGCTCGGCCCGTTCCGACGGCGACCAGACCCGGACTACACCGTCCCCGGCACCGGTGGCGAGGCGTTCGCCGCCGGCCTCGAGCGTGAACGGCCACACCCACCGGTGGTGGGCCGGCAGCGCGCCGAGATCCCGGCCGGTCAGCGGGTCCCACAGCCGGACGGTGGTGTCGAGAGAGGCCGTGGCGATCGTTCGTTCACCCTGGACGACGGCGTGCACCCGCTCGCGGTGCCCCTGCAGCGACCGGATCGGCAGGCCGTCGGCGTCGCAGATCAGGACGCCGCCGTCCTCTCCGGCCACCGCTATGGTCAGCCCGTCCGGGCTGTAGGCGACGGGATGGGGCAGCCGGCCGGCCTCGAACCCGAAGTTCACGCTGACCGTCGAGGGCGCCAGCCCGACCTCGATCGGGCAACCCGGGGTGACGGCGGCGCCGCCGGCGCTCACGGCCTCGGCCAGCTCGGGGCTGATCCGGGCGCCGATCACCGCCGCGCGGCGCCAGCTGGCAGCCTCGGCCGTCACGCGCCGCAGATCGGTGCCGAGCAGTCGTGCCCCGGTCAGGTCGGCCCCGGTCAGGTCGGCCCCGGTGAGACGCGCGTCGTCCAGGCGCGCCCCGACCAGCCGGGAGCCGCGCAGCACGGCGTCGGACAGGTCCGAGCCGGCGAGCTGGGCGTCGGTCAGGTCGGCGCCCGACAGGTCGACCCCGCGCATCTCCCGGTAGGACAGGTCCTCGCCGGCCAGGAAGGCGCCGCGCAGGTCCCCGCTCATCTGCGTGCGCAGCCGGGCCCCGACGCGCAGCGCGTTCGTCCGAGAGACGTCGTCGGACTCGCCGTCGGCCGTGACGACGACGATCCAGGACCGGACCGCCACCGGGTCGGCCAGGTCGGCCAGGAACTCGACCGACAGCGGTGAGAGGACCCGTCGACCCAACGGGCCGGGGGAGTCGTCCCCGCGCCCGAACCGCTCGGCGATCTCGTGCGCGACCAGCCACTCCGCCACGGAGGAGTGGATGAACCCGAACAGGCCGTCCTCCGTCCGGACGAGGAGGCTGCCGGCGCCGAGCGCGTGGGCGGTCTGCTGGGACGACGGGCCGTCCTCGGCCGCCGCCGGAGCCGACGCCGACGCCGACGCCGACGCCGACGGCCGAGGACGTGGCCGGGCCCGGCCCGGACCGGTGGTGACGGCCAGGTCGGCCAGCCTCGCGGCCACGTCCTGGATCTCGGGCAGGCGCAGGTAGCTCTCGGCCGACTCCCACAGGCGCAGGGCGAGCGCGGTCACCGCCGTCCATAGCTGGTCGCGGCTCAACCCGGCCTGGGCACCGGGCACCCCTCCGGTCCGCTCCGCCTCGAACGACAGCCAGGTGTCGACGATCTCCTGGTACAGGCGGGCCGCGCTGAGCGCGCCCTTCGACCGGGCGACCGTGGCCAGCTTCGCGGCCGGCAGGTCGGCGATGAAGCTGAGCATCCGCGGGTTGCGGGACAGCCCGATCAGGTCCGGGACGTCGCTGATCACGTCCAGCCGCGCCCGGGCCGCCCCCTCGTCACCGCCGTAGCGGTTCACCAGGTAGGAGCGGATCTGCCCGTCACCGAAGTCCTCGACGGAGAGGACCCGGCGGTGGCGCTGGGCGCCCACCCGGGCGCCCAGCGCGGTGAAGACCTGCTGGTCGGTCTGGAAGTGCTGCGTCCGGCTGGTCACAATGATCTTCGCATTGTCGTGGGCGGCGTCGAGCAGGGTGTCCAGGTGCTCGGTCGCCCGCTCGTAGGTGACCCGGCTGGCCAGTTCGTCGAAGCCGTCGAAGAGCAGGACGATCCTCCCCTCGGCCAGCATGTAGCTGAACGCGCGCAGGTCGACCAGGCTGTGGCCGTGATCGGCCAGGTGAGCGGCAACCAGGCCGGCGACCGAGTGCGCCTTGTCCAGCATCCGCAGCTCCAGGTAGATCGGCTGGAGATGGGGGAGCTGCTCGGGGATGCGCCGGGCGAGCTCGCGCAGCGCGAAGGTCTTGCCCCGGCCGAAGTCGCCCAGCAGGAGCAGGAACTGGCCGGTGTCCTCGGCCAGGCTGGCCAGCAGGTCGTCGACCAGGCCCCCGTGGATGGCGCGGCTGGCGCCGGACAGGTCGCGGTAGCACTGGGAGACGTACAGGTCCGGCGGGTACTGGCGGTCCGCCCGGAGCCGGGCGCTCTGGCGGGCGACGAAGTCGCTCAGGTCGAGCAGGCCCTGGAACTCGACGAAGCTGCGCACCCGGATGCCCCGGCGGGCGGCGTTGGTTCGCGGCCCGGGCGGCGGGGGAACCTCGCAGACCAGCTCGGCGGTCGCCGCCGGGTCCAGCGCTCGCACCGTTCGCTCGAACACGTCCACGTCCGCCGGCGTCACCGTGCCGAGAACGGCCCCGATGCGGCTCTGGCGGACGATGCCGTCCTGGACCTGGGTCACGAGCAGGTGCGGCGTCGGCCCGCCGATCGGCCGGACCCGGGCGCCCGCGTGGCGGGCCCGGCAGACCTCGGCGATGCGCTCGAACAGGTCGCCCAGGCGGTCCGGCCCGAGGCGGATGGGTTGCTCGTCGCCGGCGGGAGGTGCCGCGGGCACCGGCCCGCTCGGCGCGTACGCGCCGAAGGTGGCGCTGGCCCGGGTCCAGCGGTGGGCGGACCAGCTGGGGCCGGCGTCCTGGGCATGCGGGGCGTCGGCGCCCGGTAACCGCCAGCGGCGCAGACCGTCCGGGCGGATCTCCAGCAGTGCCGGCTCGGCCGGCTCGGCGCCGAGGACGAGCGGGCGGTCCGGGCGGTCGGTGGCGCCCGCTCCGGCTGGTCCGGGCTGCCCCGTGAGGAGCAGGTTGAGCCGGGGGCCGACCACGCTGTCGAACATCGGCCCGTCGGCGATGAGCCCCGGCCCGCCGGCCGGCTGGTTCCCGGGAGCGTGGTTCATCGCGCCGACCCGCAGCCAGCCGTCCTTCTCGTACGCCCGCAGCTGCTGGGCGAACCAGGTGGCCTGGGCAGGGCCGACGTAGCCGTGATCGTCGGCCTCGAGATGGGTCTGCGCGACGGTCGTGTTGATGCCAGCCACCACGACGTGGAGATCGGGTATCTCGAACAGTGACCACGGGCAGCCGCTTTCGAAGGTCGCCGCGTCCGGGCCCTCGGCCAGCTCCCGGAACACCCGGTCGAAGTGCCGCCACTTCGTCCAGTAGGGCGGGACCGGATCGGTGTCGTCCGCCGCGCAGTTCGCGAAGTAGGCCGCGCAGGCCGCCTGGGAGACGTCGTGCCGGCCGGGCACGACGACCAGCCGGTCCGGCTCCAGCCGGAGCAGGGTGCGCAGGCCGAGGAGAAAGGACAGCGCGGCCTCGAACTCGCGGGCCTTGCCGTTCTCGGTCAGATCGCCCGCGATCACCAGCAGATCCGGTTCGGGCGCGCCGTCGTGGACGAGCCGGGTGGCGGCGGCCCAGGCCTGGTTCTGGGTCTCCGTGGGGTCGGCGATCGTGCCGCCGGCGCCGAAGCGGGGGCCGGGCAGCCAGAGGATCGACACCGAGCCGGCCTCCTCGCGCCGCGGCGCGGCGGTCGGCGGGTACGCGGGGGCGGCGCCCAGCAGGTGGCGCCCGGGCCGGGGCCGGCCGTCGCGCTCGGGCGACCCGAGCCCGGGCGGACCCTCGCCGGGAGCGGCGTCGGCCCGCGGCAGCGGGAAGTTCGGGCCGCGCAGTGGCTTCGCCCGGCCGGCCAGCCGGCTGTCCAGACCGTCGAGCAGCCGGCGCCGAGCCGTCGCCGCGTCGGGCGCGCTCAGCAGGTCGATGTAGGTGATGGTGGCGAGAAAGCCGTCCAGCTCGCACTCGCCGACCAGCACGGTGATCAGTCGACTGCGTGGATCGTCCGGGTTCGCCCGCATCGCGGTCTGCCACTCCAGGCGGCCCCAGCGCGATCTCAGGTAGTCCTCCGACAGGACGGCCAGGACGATGTCCGCCTCGGACAGCCCGCGGTCCATGAAGTCGATGAAGTTCGACGACGGGACGAAGTCCCAGGCCTGGAACACGGTCCGGTGGCCGGCCCGCTCCAGCTCCCAGGCGATCCACTCCGACCAGCGCTGGTCCTTCGGCGTGTAGCTCAGGTAGATCGTGGGTGGGTCGGCCGGCTGCCACCCGGTTCCGGCGGTGCCGAGCAGTTCCGCGACGGTGACCCCGAGCGCTGCCGCCAGGACAGGCAGCTCACGCTCGTGTACCAGCCGTGTCAGGGACTCGATCTTGCCGATCGTGCTCCGGTTCAAACCCGTTGCACCGAGCGCGGCGCAGGCCGCGGCGAGATCCTTCTGGCGCCAGCCGCGGCGCCCGCGCAGCTCTTTGACCTGGTCAGCGAGCTGTTCGCGGTTCACGTCCGGCCGCATTTGCTCTCCTGGTGCTCCAGTGCTCGGAGCATTTGCTCCGAGCGGCTTGCTTCGTGCTCTACAGGAGCGCACACTCAGAGCATCTCATACGGAGGGCTCCTGTAGAACGTGGTCCTGGCACTCGGCTAACTGTCTCATCACCGGCGATCTGGCATGCCGTCATTTGCCGTCCGGGCCACGCCGTCATCGCCTTTCACGCTGTTTCCGTACTGGATTCGGCGGCGAGCTTCTGTTGTCTATTCACAGTGCGCGGACCCGGGAAGACACACATGCGGCGTATCAGTAGATGGCTCAACGAGAACGCGGATCCCCTCGCCGCGCTGGTCGCCGCGCTCGCGCTGTGCTTCCTCGACGTCTTCGGGGTCGTCTCGCTCGGCTTCGCCCTGAACGGACTGCTGACCGTTCTGGCCCTCATGGCGGTCGCGATTCTGCGCGACCGGTGGTTCCGGGACCGCTTCCGGGTCGCGCTGGAAAGTGCTACCGAGCGCTTCAACACCAGCCTGACCAGCGTTGACGCGTCGCTCTCCGAGCTGTCCGGCCGGTTGGCGACGGTCGAGGCCATCGAGGCGACGCTCGTGGATGCCCGGCAGGTGCTGCGCAGCGTCGCCGCGGTCGAGACGGTGACGAACGCGGACATCACCCGGGAGCTGGCGCAGGCCCGGCTCAATCCCGGGTTCTGGTACTTCAAAGGCGGGACCGGCGCCTTCATGCGGGACGTGACCCTGCCCCAGTGCGTCGAGGGCCGGCCGTCGGACCTCGAGGTCACGATCGAGATCATCGATCCGACCGAGCTGGCGCTGTGCGTCCGGTGCGCGCGGAGCCAGGCCACGTACTCGGCGACCCGCGACGACGACCCGCGCTCGTGGACGGTGGAACGGGTCCGCAACGAGGTCTACGCGACGGTTCTCGCCGCCTGCGGCTATCGCGAGCGCTTCCCCTTCTTGCGGATCCGGCTGGGCCTGTCCGCCACCATGAGCACGTTCCGCTGGGACATGTCGGCCGAGGTCCTGTTGATCACGCAGGACGACGCGCGCGTGCCGGGCCAGCTCATCCGGCGCTCGAGCCACCTGTACGCGCTGTACCAGAGCGAGTTACGCCGCAGCCTGGACCAGGCGACGCCCGTCCCCCTGCGCCTGGCGGACGGTGTCCTCGGCCCCACACCGACCGCCGAGGAGGTGCGGCGGGTCTTTCGCCTGCTTGGATTTCCGCCGGACCATTTCACCGACGCCGCCGTCGAGGCGATTATGGAAAAGGCGGGGTTCGATGTCCTTGTCTCCTAGTGTGGACCGGGTCGACACGGTGGCGCTGGCCGTAAAGGGCCGGCGGACGGACCGGGCGCGGGCCATTCAGGGCGCGGTGCGCCCGGCCCTGCGCGCGGTCCGCTCCGGGGAGCGGGAGCCGGAGATGATCCGGCATCCGCTGGGTTTCATGTGCCTGCCCCTGCACCGGAGCGACCGCCTTGGCCTGTGCATTCACGTGTGGCGGGACGACGTCGACGTCGCCCGGCCGACGACGTCGGGCTACCACCTGCACACCTGGAACCTGTTCAGCTACGTTCTCTACGGCGGGGTGAAGAACGAGGTGGGCCGGGTCTGGGAGCCGCCCCGGCCCCGCGACGCTCCGTTCCGCCTGTTCGAGATTCACAGCCGGGAGCCGAGCGAGCGCGGTAAACCTCCGGTCGACCACATAGTCCCGACCCCAGCGCTGGTGGCCTACACGGCGACCGGCGCGGAAAAGGTGTACATGGGCGACGGCTACGTCGTGAACGCCCGGCAGTATCACCGGACTCAGGTGATGAACAAGGCCTTCACCGCGACGCTCGTCCTGGCCGAGGACTGGGACGAGCGGCCGCAGCTCTCGCTGGGCGCCGTCGACCACCCGGAGGAGATCGTGACGCGCGACTGGTACCCGGCCGAGGTGGCGAGGACGGTGGCCGACCACCTCCTGCACGTCATCCCGGACGACGAATAGCCCGAGCTCCCGGCGTCCGAATCACGCGTTCACGTCACACATCGGACTCACATCGCCACCCCGCCACCATAGCTACGACGGTGGGTAGTCGTGAGCGTGGGATGAGGTCCGGATGGGGCATTTCGGGTATTTCGAGGCGGGAGCGATCGGGCTCCTGCAGGGGGTGGCGGAGCTCTTCCCGGTCTCCAGCCTGGGCCACGCCGTCCTGCTGCCGGCTGTCATCGGCGGGTCGTGGCGGCGCGACCTCAACGTCTCCGCGCCCGAGTCGCCGTACCTGGCCTTCATCGTCGCGATCCACGTCGCCACCGCGCTGGCGCTGATCGTCTACTTCCGCCGGGACTGGGTCCGGATCGTGCGCGGCCTGCTGGTCTCGATCCGGGACAGGCGCATCGAGACCTCCGAGGCCCGGCTGGCCTGGCTGCTGATCATCGCGACGATCCCGGTCGGGATCGCCGGGCTGGCCCTGGAGCACCTGTTCCGCACCACGCTGGGAAAGCCGGTGCCGGCGGCGGCGTTCCTCGTGGTCAACGGCGTCATCCTGTTGGCCGGTGAGCGGCTGCGCCGCCGGGAGGCGGTGCCGGGAGCCGCCGGCGGCACCGGGTTCCGGCCCGGTGGGGGACTGGTCGCGCCGGCCGGGCTGCCGCTCCAGAGCCCGTCCCCCGCGCCTACCGGCCTGCCCGCGCCTACCGGCCTGCCCGCAACCACCGGCCTGCCCGCGGCCACCGGGGAGGACACGATGCCGGTGGTGATCACGCCGACGCTGGCCCGCCCCGCTCCCGGCCGGGTCCCGCCCGTGGTCGAGGACCCGGCCAAGGATGCGGCCGACGCCGAGGCCCGCGCGTCCGACGAGCGCCTGGCCGGCCTGTCGGTGCGCGACGCTCTGATCATCGGCGGCGCCCAGATCGCCGCGCTCGCCCCCGGCATCAGCCGGTCCGGCTCCAGCCTCATCGGCGGCCTGGTGCGCGGGCTGTCTCACGCCGACGCGGCCCGCTTCGCCTTCCTGCTGGCCACGCCGGTCATCCTGGCCGCCGGCCTGCTCAAGCTGCCCGACCTGGCCGGTCCGCTCGGTGCCGGGGTGCGCGGCCAGACCGTGGTCGGGGGGGTGCTGGCCGGCCTGGCCGCCTACGTCTCCGTCCGGTTCCTCAGCCGCTGGTTCGAGACCCGGACAGTGCGGCCGTTCGCGGTCTACTCGCTGGTCGTCGGGGCGCTGTGCCTGGTCCGGTTCGGCCTGTTCGGCTGAGCCGGGACGGGCGGGTAGGACGGTGCGCGCCGGGCGGCGGGGTCTGGCTGGACGTCGGAACGGGTCACTGTGACGTAGCCGACCAGGACGACGATCACGACCAGGGCCAGCCCGGCCACGGTGCCGTCGCCCAGCCCGACCCCGGAGCGCGCCGGCGGCTTGCCCAGCCAGTCGGCGACCGAGGCGCCCAGCGGCCGGGTCAGCACGTAGGAGAGCCAGAACGCGACCACCGGGTTCAGCCCGAAGGCCCGCCAGGCGATGGCCGGGATGAGGATCGCGGCGCCGAACAGCACGGCCGACGCGAAGTAGCCCAGGCCCAGCTCGCCGGCCGTCAGGTCACCGGCGGCGGTGCCCAGGGCGAACGTGGCCAGGACGGTAAGCCAGTAGTAAGTCTCCCGCCGCGCCGTCACGATGCTGTGGATCGACAGCGTGCCCTCGACTCGCCACCAGCGGCGCAGGATCGCGGCGAGGACGGCGGCGTAGAACAGCGTCGTCACGGCGTAGGGCAGGCCGACGATGTGGACGGCGTCGGCGGCGATCGTGCCGAACACAGCGACCATGACCACCGCGAACCAGTAGACCGGCGCCTGGTAGCGCGGCGAGCGCAGCTGGAGCCACATCGCCAGCGCGAAACCGCCGAGGCCGACGACCCCGGCCAGCGGGATGCTCAGGTTCCCCAGGAAGTCGGAGGTAGCCTCGCCCATACCGGTGGTGAGGATCTTGATTGCCCAGAACAGAGCCGTGATCTCGGGTACCTTCGGCGCGGTGGGCTCGCGGCGGATCGCCGCGCGATGGGGGGTTGGCATGCGCTCACCGCATCACCCAGATGATGAGGAATCGGTGAGAGCCCGTGGACGCCGGGTGACGCATGCCCGCGTAACGCGCCCGCGGGGGGCTGGGTGACCTCTCTCGAGCGCCTCGCCGCGCTCCTGCCCGACTGGTCCTGGCCCGTGCTGGACGCGGGCTCGGCGGCGGACAAGGAGGGGGCGGACAAGGAGGGGGCGGCGCCGGACCTGTCGCCGGTCCGGCTGGTCGGACCGTTCTCGACCGAGCTGGACCGTCTCGACCCCGCCGGTTTCGATGGCCCGCTGCGCGGCCTGCGGCTGGGGGTGAAGGAGAACATCGCGCTGGCCGGCCTGCCGCCCCGGGCTGGTGTCCCGGCCCGCGACGCGCTCCCGCCGACGGCGGCCGACGCGCCCGCCGTCGCCCGCCTGCTGGCCGCCGGAGCCCACCTGGTCGGCGCCTGCCGGATGCATGAGCTGGCCTTCGGCGTCACCGGAGTCAACCGGTCCGACGGGACGCCGGCCCATCCGCTCGACCCGGAGCGCATCCCCGGCGGGTCCAGCTCCGGTTCGGCGGTCGCGGTCGGGCTCGGGTTGGCCGACATCGCGCTGGCCACCGACTCCGGTGGCTCGGCCCGGATACCGGCCGCGCTGGTCGGCGTGGTCGGCTACAAGGCGAGCCGGGCGCTGCCGGTCGAGGGCGTCGTCCCGCTCGCGCCCAGCCTCGATCATCTGGGCGCCTTCGCGAGCGACGTCGCCACCGTCGCCCGGGTCGCGGCCGCGCTCGGGCTGCTTGACGCGTCGGCGCTGGCGCTGGCGCCGGCCCGGGCCGGCGGCCTGGCCGGGGCGCGCCTGGGCGTTCTGGCCGCCGCTCGGGCCCGCTGTGCGCCCGCCGTCGGCGACGCCGTCCAGGCCGCGCTGGACGCCCTCGACCGAGCCGGCGCCGAGCTCGTCGAGATCACCTGGCCCTACCTCGACCTGGTCGTCGCGGTCACCTCGACGATCATGTTCGCCGAGGCGGCGGTCAGCCTGGGCCCCGGCGCTTCGGCCGGCGCGCCGGCCGGCGCGCCGACCGGTCCCGACGTGGCCGACCGGCTGCGGCTGGGGTCGAGCGTCGCTCCCGACACGCTGGCGGCGGCCCGCTCGCTCGGCGAGATCCTCACCGGCCGGTGGGCCGAGCTGACCGCCGGCCTGGATGCGGTGCTCGCGCCGACGACCACCATCACGGCCCCCCGGTTCGACGAGGTCGACGCGCTCGGGGTTGCCCCCGCGCTGATGCGGGTGACCCGACTGGACAACCTGACCGGCCGGCCGGCGATCTCCCTGCCCATCCCGGTCGGTGACGGGCTCCCGGTCGGCCTGCACGTGAGCGGGACCACCGATGTCGGCCTGCTGCGGGTGGCCGCCCGGGTCGAGGCGGCGCTGCGCGTCCCTTGACACCCGGCCCCTGACACCCGGCCCCGGTCGCCGGTCAGCCGAGCGGTACGCCGTCCTCGAGGTAGAGCGGGAACGCCGTCGCGCCCAGGCAGGCCGCCAGCCGGCGGAACAGCGGCCGCGACGCCCGCCGCTCGATCTCGGCCAGGTCACAGTAGTGCGCGGAGGCGATCTCGGAGGCCTGGAGCGTGAGCGTGTCCAGCGCGACCGGCGGCCCGGCCACCAGGAACAGGAAGCGCAGGGCGTCCCGGCGCGGATGCTCATGGTCGACATGGTCGACGCAGGCCAGGCCGGTGATCGTCACGTCCAGGCCCAGCTCCTCCCGCGCTTCGCGCAGCGCGGTCTGCCGCGGCGTCTCACCCGGCTCGGCGCCGCCGCCCGGAACCTCCCAGCCCGGCTTGTACGTCGTCTCGAGCAGGAGGACCCGGCCGGCCTCGTCCCGCATCAGGCACCCGGCCGAGACTCGTTTGACGGCCAGGGCGTCATAGTCCTCGGGGTATCGGAGCGCCATCCGCCGACCGTAACCGAACCGGCGCGGCTTTTACGGCCGTTCGGGCCCGGCTGGCCCGGGGTAGCGTCCACGGCGTGTGTGCGGACGACGTATGTGCGGACGGCGTGTATCCCCACGGCGTGTATGCGGAACGGCGGGCGGCGACCGGGCTCGCGGCCACCGTCTGGCGGGGCGCCGGGCCGGACGACTCCGGCGCGGTCGCCCGTCGGGTGCTGCCGGACGGCTGCCTCGACCTGATCTGGGTCCAGCCCGGGCCGGACGAGCCCGGCGAGGTCCTCGTGGCCGGTCCCGACACGTCCGCCGCCGTCGTCACGTGGCGGCCGGGGGCGCGCTACCTGGGCCTGCGTTTCGACTCGGGCACGGGGCCGGCGTTCCTCGGCGTGCCGGCGGCGGAGATCCGGGACCGGCGCCTCGGGCTGGACGAGCTGTGGGGCCCGCGGGCCGCCGCCACACTGGCTGGACGGCTGGCCCGGGCGGACGACCCGGCGGCCGCGTTCGAAGCCGAGATCGCCGGCCGGGAGCGGTCCGACGGGCTGGCCGACCTGCTGCCGCCGCCGGCGCTGGCCGGCATCCGGCGCGGGCGGCCGGTGCCCGACGTCGCCCGGGCGGCCGGGCTGAGCGAGCGGCAGCTGCGGCGGCGCTGCCAGCTCGCGCTGGGCTACGGGCCGAAGACGCTGGCCCGGATCGTCCGGTTCCGCTCGGCGCTCGCGCTGGCCCAGGCCGGCGCGGCCGATCCAGCCGACCCAGCCGGGCCGGCCGGGCCGACGTTCGCCGAGGTGGCCGCGGCGACCGGCTACGCCGACCAGGCACACCTGGCCCGGGAGGTCCGGGCGTTGGCGGGCGTGCCGCTGGGGGAGCTGCTTGCCGACCAGGTCCACCAGGTCCACCCGGCCCACCCGGGCCGGCCGACCCGGCCGACCCGGCCGGCTCGACTGGGTTCCGCCGGTCATGCCCGGCCCAGCAGCGCGCCGACGAACGCCAGGCCGGCGCCGAGCGAGGTCGCGGCGCGGACGTGGTTCCAGCGGACCCAGCTCGTGGCGTAGTCGGCCCAGGCCGACGCTGTGCCGGGCGCGTCGGGGTCAAGCCTGGCCAGCGCGTCGTTGTGGGGCACGTGGTAGCCGATGGTCAGGCCGACCGTCCCGACCAGGTAGAGCGCGGCCCCCGCGACCAGCAGGGCGGCGCTCCGGTCTCCCCAGCTGAGGCCACCCCGGACGGCGAGCGCCACGCACAGCGCGGCCGTCCCGAACATCAGTAGCATGAACGGCGGCCGGGGCGCGGCGACGTTGATCGCCTGCATGGCGGCGGCCCCCTTCGGCGCCGGCAGCCGGCGCAGGCCGTCCATGACGAACGTGGAGAAGGCGAAGAACACCCCGCCCATGGCGCCGCAGCCCAGGGCGGCGGCGGTGGTGAGTACGCGCATCGTGGTGGACATCGGCCGTACTCCCAGGGTGGCGGCGGCGCCGAGGTGGCGCTGCGCGGTCATCGAGGTCATCGAGGTCATGTCGACCATGAAACGCCCAGGAGACGAGAGCATCCATAGCTGAAACGCGCGAAAACATACGCTTGCGTCTATCCGTCGGGTGCGGCCTCGGCTACGATCTCGGGATGGACTCGATCGCCGGGCTGCTTGACGGGCCGCGGGCGCGGGGTGCGTTCGTGCTGCGTTCCAGCTTCCGACCGCCCTGGTCGCTGCGGATCGCCGACGAGGCGCCGCTCACCCTGTTCGCGGTGGTGCGGGGCGAGGCGTGGGTGCTGGCCGACGGGGACCCACCGGTCCGGATGGGCGCCGGCGACGTCGCCGTCCGCCGCGGCCCCGACCCGTACACGGTGGCCGACGGCCCGGCGACGCCGCCGCGGGTGACGATCATGCCCGGCCAGGTGTGCGTGGCCGCCGACGGCTCGGAGCTGAAGGACACCGCCGAGCTGGGCATCCGCCGCTGGGGCAACGACCCCGAGGGCGCGACCGTCCTGCTCACCGGCACCTACCAGCAGGCCGGTGAGGTAAGCCGGCGCCTGCTCGACGCGCTGCCGCCACTGGTCATCCTGCCCGGCGACGCCTGGGACAGTCCGCTCGTCGGCTACCTGGCCGACGAGATCGCCCGGGACGAGCCCGGCCAGGAGGCGGTGCTCGACCGGCTGCTCGACCTGCTGCTCATCGCGGTGTTACGGGCCTGGCTGGCCCGGCCGGAGGCGCGGGCGCCCGGCTGGTACCGGGCCCACGGCGACCCGGTCGTCGGGGCCGCGTTACGGCTGTTACAGGACGCGCCGGCCCAGCCGTGGACGGTGGCGTCGCTGGCCGCCGAGACCGGGGTCTCGCGGGCCACGCTGGCCCGGCGTTTCCACGAGCTGGTCGGCGAGTCGCCGATGTCGTTCCTGACCACCTGGCGCCTCGCGCTGGCCGCCGACCTGCTGCTGGAGCCAGGGGCGACGGTCGGCTCGGTCGCCCGCCAGGTCGGGTACGGCACCGCGTTCGCGCTCAGTGCGGCGTTCAAGCGGGTGCGCGGCGTCAGCCCGCGCCAGCATCGGGCCGCCGCCGGCCTCGGCGCCGGCCTCGGCGCCGGACCCGGCGCCGGACCCGGCGCCGGACCCAGTCTGACCGAGGCGGTCCGGTGAGGGACCCGTGGGCCCAGACCCGGCGGCTGGACGAGCAGGATTGCGCATCGCGCAAAAAATTCTAGCTAAGAAATGATTGCGTAACACGCAAGATCGAGCTAGTGTTCAGGCATGGCCACCTCCGCTACCACCGATCCAGGCGGCACCGGCACGGCGGCCACGCCGTCGTCGTCGCGCCGCCGCGACCGCCAGATGGAGGCGACCCGCCTCGACCTGGCGCTCGCCGCCTTCGATCTCGCCCGGGCCGACGGTCTGGCGGGCGTCCGGGTCCCCCGAATCGCCGAACGGGTCGGGGTCTCGACGCGGACGTTCAACAACTACTTCCCCAGCAAGGAAGCGGCGATCGTCTGGCCGACCACCGTGCGGGGCGCCCGGATGGCCGCCGACCTGGCCGAACGTCCCGCCGGCGAGCCGCTAGCCGCCGCCCTGGTCGAGGTCGTGGCCGACCAGTACGGGCCGGGCGGCCAGACCGGGCTGCCCGCTGGATGGCTCGACGGGTTCCGTGCGCTCGTGGCCGCCGAGCCGGCCCTGCACGGGGAGTACCTGAAGGCGCTGGCGGCGGGCGAGCGGGCGCTGGCCGAGGTGATCGCCCGCCGGCTCGGGGCCCCGCCGGGCGACCTGAAGCCTCCGCTGCTGGCCGGCGTGGTGGTCGCCGCCGAGCGGGTCGCCGTCCTGCACTGGGTTCGCGAGCCCGAGCCGTCCACCCCGCTCGTCGAGGTCGTCCGCGCCGCCGTCGCCATGGCCGTCGACGGCATCGGCGGCCCGGGCGCCGCCCTCACCTGAACCGCCGCCCGACCTGTGCCGCCCGACCCGAATCGGCCGCCAACCCAGCACCGAAGGAGTCCGCCGCTATGTTGTTCCTCTTTCGCGGCAAGTACGGTCCCGCCGTCCGAGCCCTCGCCGGCCTGCTGCTGCTCGTCGCGAGCGTCGTCGCCCACGGCGGTGCGATCATGGTCGCCGCCGGCGTCGCCCTGGTTGGATGGGGCGCGATCGGCGCCCTGAACGACCAGCGGGCGCGCCGCCAGGCCCAGGCTGACGCCGAGCGGCGAGGCCGGGTGTCGTGAGCGCGATCGTCGTCGAGCGGCTCACCAGGCGCTACGGCGGTTTCGCGGCCGTCGAGGGCGTGAGCTTCGAGATCCCGGCCGGGCAGCTCGTCGCGGTGCTCGGGCCGAACGGGGCCGGCAAGACCACCATGTTGGAGATGCTGGAGGGGTTCCTCGCCCCGACGAGTGGGACCGCCCGCGTCCTCGGAGTCGATCCCCGGCGGGGCAACCGCGAGTGGCGAGCGCGCATCGGCCTGGTGCTCCAGTCCACCAGCCTTGACGCCGAGCTCACCGTCCGCGAGACCCTGACCGTGTTCGCCGGCCTCTATCCCCGGTCGCGGCCCGTCGGCGCGGTCCTCGAGCTGGTCGACCTGGCCGACGACGCCCAGACCCGGGTGGGCGCGCTGTCCGGTGGCCAGCGCCGCCGGGTCGACGTCGCCATCGGCATCATCGGCCGGCCCGAAGTCCTGTTCCTCGACGAGCCCACCACCGGCCTCGACCCCGAGGCCCGCCGGCGGGTGTGGAGCGCGATCGAGCACCTGACCGCCGACGGCACCACCGTTGTGCTGACCACCCACTACATCGACGAGGCCGACCATCTCGCCGACCGGCTCATCCTCCTGGCCGGAGGCCGGGTCGTCGCCGACACGACCCCGGCGGGGCTGCGCTCCCGCGGTGGGCCGGCCAGCATCCGCTACCAGCTCCCCGACGGCGTGTCGCGCGCCGACCTGCCGGCCAGCCTGGCCCCGCACGTGACGGGCGACGGTCACACGCTCCTCATGCGCACCGACGACCCGGCCGCGCCGCTGCGTGACCTGCTCGGCTGGGCCGGCCCTCACCACCTCGACCTCGCCGGCCTCCAAGTCGGACCGCCCAGCCTCGAAGAGGCCTACCTGGCCGCGATCGGTGAGCCGCCCGCGCCGGAAGGGACCCTGTCGTGAGGGACGCCGTCGTGAGGGACGCTGTGGTGAGGGACGCTGTGGTGACCGAGCTTGCTCACCGCGGCGGCGGGCGGATGCCATCCCTGGCGTCGCTCCTCGCCGCCCAGATCAGATACCAGGCCCGCCTGCTGGCCGGGGGACGGACGATCACGATCGGCGTCGGGCTCCCGGTCATCCTGCTGATCGCCTCCCACGGCAACCACACAGACGCCCCCGACGCCTCGATCGCCGGCTACGCCGCCTTCGGCCTCACCCTGACCGCCTGGAACACCTACGGCGTCCGACTGGTCGCCAGCCGCGAGGCCGGTGTCCTGAAGCGCTGGCGGGCCACCCCGCTGCCCCGGGCGTGCTACTTCCTCGGCCGCATTCTGGCCACAGTGCTGGTCGCGGTCCTGGCCGGAGCGGCCACCGCCGTCGCCGGCGTGCTGCTCCACCACACCCACCTGACCGCCACGGCAGTCGCCGCCATGCTGGTCACGTTTGTTGTCGGCGCGCTGGCCTGGTCCGCCATCGCCACCGCTCTTACCGCGGCCATCCCCACGCTGGAGGCGGCCGCGCCGACGCTCATGCTGGTGTACTTCCCGATCATCATCGTCTCCGGGGTCTTCGGGGACATCAGCGAGCCGCGGTGGCTGGCCACGATCGCCAGCTACCTGCCAGCACAGCCACTCGTCCACAGTGTCGCCGCCTCGCTCGGCCATTCCTGGCCGTCCGCCCGCGACCTCGCCGTGCTTGCCGTCTGGGCGATCGTCGGCCTCGCCGTAGCTGTGGCCACCTTCCGCTGGGAGCCGCACCGGGCCGCCCAGTCGCGCCCGCCTCGAGCGACTCTGGCAAACCGTCCCGACAGTCGCTCTCCGGGCGCTGCGCGGCCGCCGGGGCGCGGGAGCGTCACAGCCTTGATATCCGAGGAGCCCACGAATAGCATCACGAGGTCCGGCTAAACGGGGAGATTTCCTCGTTTAGGTACTCGGAAGGGAATCTGACCATGACCATGACCTCGACCTCGACCGAAGAAGCCCTGCGAGCCGCGGCCGTGCGCTACGCGATGGGCGTGGACAGGCGCGACCCGGAGCTGTTCCTGTCAGCGCTGCATCCCGAGGCGCGCCTGGGCGTACAGGGGACGGACTTCGAGGCGGTCGGGCACGAGCAGCTCGCCGCCGTCGTCGACCGGATGAAGGCGTACGACAAGACGTTTCACTTCGTCGGCAACACGCTTTACGACGTCGACGGAGACGGAAGCGGCGGCGGCGACGGAAGCGGCGGCGGAGGCGGCGGCCGCGGCGACGACACGGCCAGCGGGGAGGTGTACGGCCTGGCGCATCACCTTTCCGGCGGGAAGGACCAGGTGATGGTCGTGCGCTGGCGCGACACCTACCGCCGGGACGGCGGCGACTGGCGGATCAGCGACCGCACCGTGGTCGTCGACTGGACCTACACGGTGGCGACCGACTGAACGTCCCGCGCGGACCGCCATCTCGCGACCCGCGATCGCCGCTAACCTGGTTCGGTCCGGCCACCGCGCCCCGTCGCCCCGCGAGCACCGCCTCGGTGGGCAGCATCAGTTCAGGGAGCGCGATGTCTGATCACGCTGAGTCATTCGGCGATGCCGAGCCATCACCGGTCGGCCCCGGTGCGGCCTTCGGCCGGATAGCCGCCGCCGTTCCGGTACGCGACCTGCCGCGGGCGCTGTCCTTCTACGTCGGCGTCCTCGGAATGCGAGTCGTGTTCGAGAACGGCGATCCGGTCGGTTTCGTCATTCTTCGGCGGGACGCGGCGGAACTGCACCTCACGCGGTCGCCGAACCATCGGCCGGGCCTTCACAACGTCGCCCATCTGCTGGTGGCGGACGCCACCGCCTTACACGATCACCTGGTAGTGAACGGAACGCGCATTGTGAAAGGGCTCCGCGACGCCGACTACGGGCTTCGAGGCTTTGTGTTCACCGACCCGGATGGCAACCGCATCGACGTCGGGGAGCGGCTTTGAGGTGGCGGGCGGCGGCTACGCGGGGAGTGGGGCGTGCAGGTCGACGTGGGTGCCGTCCGGGTCGGCCACGGTGGCGTAGCGCTGGCCCCAGAAGGCGTCCCACGGCTTGCGGACGCCCTGGTAGCCGGCGCCGGTCAGGTTGGCGTAGACCGCGTCGACCTCGGCCGCCTCGGCGCATTCGAAGGCCAGGGCCATCCGGGGCGAGCCGGTGCTGGGCTTCCAGGCGGGGTCGAAGGAGCGGATGACCGCCTCGGTGTCGAAGGCGAGCTTCCCGTTGGGGGTCGCGACCTCCACGTGCGGAGCGTCGTCGGCCTCGGCCGGGATGTCGAGGCCGAGGCGGCGGTAGAAGGCCAGGCCGCGGGCCATGTCCGACAGGACGATCTCAGTCACGGAAAACGTGGGCATGGCCCTGACCGTAGCGGGCGCCCGTCCGGCCGCCTTGAACGAATCGGACGTCCCTCCGGCCGCGCAACGTACGGTCAGTCGGGCAGGAGCGGGACGGGCTCGCCGTCGTCGCGGCCGAGCAGGACGGCCCGGGTGACGGCGCGCCGGCCGTAGCGAACGGCGACCGCGTCGAGCGCGCCGTCGAGCGCGCCGTCGAGCGCGCCGCCGAACCGGCGGCGGTCGGCCGCCGGCTCGCCTGTCCGGTCGAAGGGCAGGATGAGCTGCTCGCCGAGTATGTGGTCCAGGTTCGCGACCGCGACCCCGATCAGCGTGATGCCCCGCTCGGCGATCAGCGGCCCCGCGGCGGCCAGCAGGGCCCGGGCAGCCGCAGCGACCAGGGCGGTCTCGGCGGTCGGCCGGGCCAGCGTCCGGGAGCGCGTCGCCCGGGTGAAGTCGGCGAAGCGTAGCCGTAGCGTGACCGTCCGCCCGACCCGCCCGGCCCCGCGCATCCGCCCGGTGACCCGGTCGACCAGGGCGAGCAGGGCCGCGTCCAGCTCGGCCGCCGAGCGCGGCCGCCGGCCCAGCGCCCGCTGGGCGCCCATCGAGCCGCGCGGACGGCCGGGCCGGACCCGCCGGGCGTCCCGGTTGTGGGCCAGCGCGTGCAGATGCCGGCCGCCAGCCCGGCCGAGCAGGGCGACGAGGTCGTCCTCGGCCAGCGCGGCGACGTCGCCGACCGTCGTCAGCCCGCGCTCCCGCAGCCGGCCGGCGGTTACCGCGCCGACGCCCCACAGGCGCTCGACGGCCAGCGGGTGCAGGAACGCCAGCTCGCCGGCCGGCGGCACGACGAGCAACCCGTCCGGCTTGGCCACCCCGCTGGCCACCTTGGCCAGGAACTTCGTCCGCGCCACCCCGACCGTGATCGGCAACCCGACCCGTCGGCGCACCTCGACCCGCAGCCGGGCGGCGATCGCGGCCGGCGGCCCGGCGCTCCGGCCCAGCCCGCCGACGTCCAGGAACGCCTCGTCGATCGACATCGGCTCGACCAGCGGCGTCGTGTCGTCGAAGACGGCGAAGACGTCTCGCGACGCCGCCGTGTAGGCCGCCATGCGGGGCGGGACGACGACCGCCTCCGGGCACAGCCGCCGGGCCAGTCCGCCGCCCATCGCCGTCCGCACCCCCCGCGCCCGTGCCTCGTAGCTGGCCGACAGCACGACGCCGCCGCCGACGATCACGGGTCGGCCGCGTAAGCCCGGTGTGTCCCGCTGCTCGACCGACGCGTAGAACGCGTCCAGGTCGGCATGCAGGATCGTCGCGCCGGACACGAACATATGTTCGCACAACGACGGGCCCAGGAGAACCCGGTCAGACGGGGAGCTCGCGTGGGCGTCCGGCCGGCTCGCGCAGCCAGCCCCGCTCGTCCGCCGTCGGCGCCGATTGCTAGCCAAACTGACGGGCCGCGCGACGACCTGACGGCGGCCGTAACAGTCGCGAGCCGGGGCGTACTCGGCCACACTCGCAGGGGTGATCGACCAGATTCGCCGGCTCACCCTCGACGATCTGCCCGACTGCCTGGCCCTGATGACCGACCGCGGCTGGTCACCCGACGAGCAGCGCTGGCGCCTGCTGCTGGACGTCGGCGCCGGCTTCGGCCTGCGGGAGGACGCCGGCGACCTGATCGCCACCAGCGTCCTGACCCGCTTCGGCCCCGGCCCGGACGGCGGCCGTGACCTGGCGGTGGTCAGCATGGTGCTGGTCGCCCGCCGCCGGCAGCGGCGCAGGCTCGGGGCCCGGCTCACCGCCCACGCGCTGGACGCGGCGAGCGACGCCGTCGTCACCCTCAACGCCACCCATCAGGGCCGCGGGCTGTACGAACAGCTCGGCTTCACCACCGTCGGCCAGACCTACACCCACGTTGGCGTCTTCGCCCCCGACCCGAGCCGGGCCGCCGGCCAGCCCGGCGCCGTCCGTCCCGCCGGCCCGGACGACCTCCCGGCGATCCGCGCGCTCGACGCGGCCGTCATCGGCGCCGATCGCTCCGCCGCCCTGGACCGACTGGCCGGCACGCTCGGCGCGGAAGGAACGGCCCGTGACCCGGGCATCCCGGGTGCCCCGGGTATCGCCGACGCCGTCCGGGTCATCGACGCCGGCGGGACGGTCACCGGCTTCGCCGCGTCCTGGCGTGGCCGGGGGACGGTCGAGGCCCGCCCAACCCAGATCGGGCCGGTCCTGGCGGCCGACCAGGACGACGCCCGGGCACTGATCGCGGCGGTGGCCCGAACTGTCGACGGCCCGATCCGCGTCGACGTCGAAGGCCGCCACCCCCGGCTGCGAGCCTGGCTGACCGAGCACGGCGTTCCGGCCGTCTCCGCGACCGACCTGATGGTGCGCGACGGCGAGCTGCCCGGCGACCGCTCCCGCCTCTACGCACCGATCATGCACGCTCTCGGCTGACTTCCTTCTGCCGGAATTGCTCCGTCGCCCGCTCCGACCGTCAGCGGCCGCTGGTTCTGGGGTCTCCAGCCAGGGTCCCCGGACCCGAGGTGTCGCGGCAGAGGTCGACGCCCGCCGGGCCGATCGGAGGGGATGATCGGCCCGGCGGCGCTCGGGCAGCGGCCGACCCCGCGAGCGTCTCCTCGATCGTGCCGGCGGATGCCCGGCATGGCGGCGTACGCCGCCACCTGCGCGACCTCGCTCCGCGTACGCCGCAAGGATGACGGCATCCGCCTTGGGGCCTATCCGGTAGCCGACACAACATCAGCCCGCGGCTGCTCGGCACGGCGTTTCCATCGCCCTACCGTTTCCCCAGACGCAGGAAACGGGGCGAGTGAGAGGACAACAATGATCGAGGCACGCGGCCTCACCAAGCGGTACGGCGACAAAGTCGCCGTCGACAACCTGAGCTTCACGGTCCGGCCGGGCGTGGTGACGGGCTTCCTCGGCCCGAACGGCGCTGGCAAGTCCACGACCATGCGGATGATCGTCGGGCTGGACCGCCCGACCCAGGGCGTCGTCACCGTCAACGGCCGCCCCTACCGCGACCTGCCCGCGCCGCTGCGCGAGGTCGGCGCCCTGCTGGAGGCCAAGGCGGCGCACCCCGGCCGTTCGGCCTACAAGCACCTGCTGGCCCTGGCCCAGACCCACGGCATCCCCCGCACCCGGGTGGACGAGGTCATCGGCCTGGTCGGGCTGACCGAGGTCGCCGGCAAGCGGCTCGGCGGCTTCTCCCTCGGCATGGGCCAGCGGCTCGGCATCGCCTCGGCGCTGCTGGGCGACCCGGGCACGCTCATCCTGGACGAGCCGGTCAACGGCCTCGACCCGGAGGGCATCCGCTGGATCCGCTCCCTGCTGCGCGGCCTGGCCGCCGAGGGCCGGACGGTGTTCGTCTCGTCCCACCTGATGAGCGAGATGGCTCTGACCGCCACCCACCTGATCGTGGTCGGGCGCGGCCGGCTGATCGAGGACGTCTCGGTCGAGGACTTCATCCGCCGGGCGTCGGGCCAGGCCATGCGGGTCCGCTCGCCGGAGGCGGCCCGGCTTGGTGCCGCGCTGGCGGCGCTCGGCGGGACGATCAGCGCCAGCGACGCCGGCCCGGACGCGCTGGAGGTCGCCGGCCTGACCGGCAAGGACATCGGCGAGTCGGCCCGGGCCCAGGGCATCGCGATCTACGAGCTCACCCCGCGCACGGTGTCGCTGGAGGACGCGTTCATGGATGTCACCCGCGACGCCGTCGAGTACAACGCGACGGCTGGCGGCTCTGGCGGCTCCGGCAGCTCCGGCGGCCCGCGCCCGAACGTCCCCTCACCCAGCCCCGCTCCCGCCGGCGCCGGCTCGTCGCCGTTCGCCGCCCCGCACGGAGGTTCCCGATGACCGCCGACACCGCCTTCCCCGCAACCCCCCGGCCGGCGGCCCCGTCCCATTCCCACTCGGCCCGGGCCGGCGACGCGCCCCGGGTCACCTTCACCCGGGTGATGCGCTCGGAGTGGACGAAGCTGACCTCGCTGCGCTCCACCGTCTGGAGCATGGTGGTCGCGGTCCTGCTGGTCGTCGGGCTCGGCGTCCTGTTCACCGGGCTGATCAGCGCGCACTGGGACCACATGAGCGCGAGTGACATAGCGACGTTCGACCCGACGACCGCGTCCGAGACCGGGATGTTCTTCGCCCAGCTCGCCGTGGGCGTGCTCGGGGTAATGGTGATGACCGGCGAGTACTCGACCGGCATGATCCGCTCCTCATTCGGCGCGGTGCCCCGGCGGCTGCCGGTACTGGGCGCGAAGGCCGTGGTGTTCGGGGTCTTCAGCTTCGTCCTGATGTTCGTCTCGCTGCTGGTCACCTTCCTGATCGGCCAGGTGTTCTTCCAGAGCCACCACGTCGGCGCCAGCCTGACCGACGACGGCGTGCTGCGCTCCCTGCTCGGCGTCGCGTTCTACCTGGCCGCGATCGGCCTGATCGGAATGTTCCTGGGCACGATGCTGCGGGCGACCGGCGGCGCCATCGCTGTGCTCGTCGCGCTGGTGCTCATCGTCCCGATCGTCTTCGCCACCCTGCCGGGCACGTGGTCGGACCAGGCCAAGTGGCTGCCGTCCAACGCCGGCGGGGCGATGGCCTCGGTGGTCTCGCGCTCGTCGGACACGTTCAGCCCCCAGGGCGGCCTGGTGCTGTTGCTGGCCTACGTCGCGGTCACCGGTGCCGCCGCTGCCTGGCTGCTGCTGCGGCGCGACGCCTGAGCAGCGCCCGGAGGTCCTCGGATGAGTCGCTCTGGGGATTGACTCAGGGTTGGAGGTCCTGGTCAGCATGGACAGGTGGGCCCGAAAGTGAGTAGCGCGATGGCTTCGGAGCGCCCCGGGCGGGGAGTCCTTCCCCGCCCGGGGCGCTCCGCGTCCCCCGGCCCGCCGGTGTTCCCGGCCGAGCCGGGCGTCATCTTCGGCCCGCTGCGCCACAGCCGGCTCGGCCGGGCGCTGCGCCGCCCGATGCTGGTCGACACCGTCCTGGTCCTGCTCATTGCGGCGATCGGCGTGCCGTCGGTGATCGTCAACGGCCAGGGGCCGGGCGTCTGGGCCCCTGGCATCGCGATCATGGTGCCGCTGCTCGCGCGGCGGCGTTACCCGGTCGGCGTCTTCGTCGTGATGATGGCGATCGCCTGCGTGCAGGGCGTGCTGAAGTCGTTCACCCAGGTCGACCTGTGCCTGCTGATAGCGATCTACACCGTGGCGGCCAACCGCCCGCGCCGGGTCACCGCCATCTGCGCGGGAGCGCTGGGCGCGGGGATCGTGGCCGCCGCCATCCGCACGCTGCCGCCTTCCGGCATCCTGCCGGCCCTGGTCGCACTGGGCGGGCTGGAGACCGCCGCCACCATCCTCGGTGTCAACCTCGGCACGCGCCGGGCCTACGTGGCCGCGCTGGCCGACCGGGCCGACCGGCTGGAGCGCGACCGTGACCAGCGGGCCCAGATCGCCGTAGCGGCCGAACGGGCCCGGATCGCCCGCGAGATGCACGACATCGTCGCCCACAACCTGTCCGTGATGATCGCGCTGGCCGACGGGGCCGCCTTCAGCCTGGACCGCGCGCCCGACCGGGCCGCCGAGGCCATCACGTCGGTGTCGGCCACCGGGCGCCAGGCCCTCACCCAGATGCGCGGGCTGCTCGGCATCCTGCGGGACGACGGCGCTCCTGGGGACGCCTCGGCCCTCGAGACGGCCGCCGCGACCGCGCCCCAGCCCGGGCTGGCCGAGCTGGACGAACTGGTCGAGCAGGTCCGGCTGGCCGGGCTGCCGGTCACCCTGCACCGGGACGACACCGCTCACCGGGACGACACCGCTCACCGGGACGACACCGCTCACCGGGACAACACCGCGGGCGTCCCGTTGCCCCAGCCGGACAGCGCGGCCCAGCTCACCGTCTACCGGATCGTGCAGGAGGCGTTGACGAACACGCTCAAGCACGCCGGGCCGGGGGCCACCGCCGACGTAGTGGTCGGACGGTCAGGCGGCTGGCTGAACATCGAGGTCTCCGACACCGGCCGGGCCGCGTCCTGGCCTGGGTCCTGGCCGCCGCCCGACGGCGCGGCCCGTCCCGACCCGGAGGCCGGGCCGGGACGAGGGCTGACCGGGATGCGCGAGCGGGCCGCCCTGCACGGCGGCTGGGTCACGGCGGGCCCGGCGCCGGCGGGCGGCTGGACGGTGCGGGCCCGCCTCGGCGCGCCCCCGGCCGACCCGGCTGTTCCGGCCGCGCCGGCCCCGCCGGCAGTCCCCGTGGCCCCGGAGGTGGAGCCGGCATGACGATTTCCGTACTTCTGGCCGACGACCAGCCCCTGCTGCGGATGGGGTTCCGGCTCGTGCTGGATTCCCAGGAGGACCTGGCCGTCCTCGGCGAGGCGGCCGACGGGGGCGAGGCCATCCGGATGGCCGCCCGGCTGCGGCCCGACGTCGTCCTGATGGACGTCCGGATGCCGGTCACCGACGGGATCGAGGCTACCCGGGCCATCGTCGCCGCCGGTGGGCCGACCCGGGTGCTCATCCTGACCACGTTCGACCTGGACCAGTACGTCTACTCGGCGCTGCGGGCCGGGGCCAGCGGCTTCCTGCTCAAGGACGTCCCGCCGACCGACCTGCTCTCCGCCATCCGGGCCGTGGCCGGCGGGGACGCGGTCGTCGCGCCGAGCACGACCCGGCGGCTGCTCGACGCCTTCGCCCACCGCCTGCCGGCGTCGGACGAGGCCGACGGACCCGGGCTCGGGCCTGGGGTCGGCCCGTCCGGCGCCGCGGCGCGGAGCGGGGCCGAGCGCGACGCGCGGCTGGCCCGGCTCACCGAGCGGGAGCGGGAGGTCCTGGCTGAGGTGGCCACGGCCAGCTCGAACGCCGAGATCGCCGGGCGGATGGTGCTGTCGGAGGCGACGGTGAAGACGCACGTCGGGCGGATCCTGGCCAAGCTCGAGCTGCGCGACCGCGTCCAGGCGGTGGTGTTCGCCTACGAGACCGGCCTGGTCCGGCCGTCCGACTCGCCGCCCCGCAACGCCTGACTTCGAGCCGGCCCGGCGAAACTGTCGGACCCCGCGGCTACCGTCGCGGGCATGGAGAAGGTCGACTACGTCGATTCGTTCATCGCGGTGGCGGACGACTGCCCGGTGATGGAGGGGACCCCGCCTCCCGCTGGCCAGGGCGGCCCGTCGATCGCGGCCCGCTCCTTCGCGATGATCCACGAGCATCCGTACCGGTATACGTCGTCCGAGGTGATCTTCACTGTCTACGCCGACCGGCGTGGGATCGCCGAGGCCGATCGGGAGGAGGCCTGGGCCGAGTTCTACGCCCGGAGCCAGGCCTGCCTGCGGGCCTCCGATCTGGGCCGGCGCTACGGGTGGGGTATCCATGCCGACGCCGAGGGACGGTTAGCGCTGGTCGGGATGGAGACCGACGCCTACCGACGGTTCGTCGCCGGTGAGGAACGGGCCGGGTCGGGCGAGCCGGTCGCGCTGACCCGGGCCATGGCCCGCGCCCGCGCGCGGGCCTGACGCCTGGCCCCAGCCTGAGCGCGCGGGCCGGACCGCCTGATCCGGCGCCATGGCTCCTGGGTGGCGGCGGCCGTGTCGTCCGGCCGACCGAGGCCGGGCTGAGCACCCGTCCCGTGAGATCGTTTTCGCGTGGACGACGGGTTCGAGCAAGGTCCGGTCGAGGATCAGGGCTCAGCGGACGATCAAGGTCAGGTGGGCCAGCCGAGTCCGGTTGACGAGCAGGTACCGGTCGAGCTGTCCGAGGCGCTGAGCCAGGCGGACGCGTGGCCGGGCTGGCGCGAGCAGCCGGCGGATCTCCGCGCGCTGTACCGCGAGTGGGTCGCGCGTCCCCGGCGGGCCAGCGAACGGCGGGCCCGCGCCGAGCTGACCGCCGGCTACGCGCGCGACGGCCTGCTCGACAAGGCGGTCCAACGGCCGGGCCTGATCCGGGCGATCGCGTCCGTCTTCGAGTCGATTCCCTAACGCCAGGGATACGCGGTTGCCCACGAGCAGCCCGATCAGCTCGGAATCGATCACGGTATGGCCCCGCCCGTAGCCGGCTAGTTTCCGGACGCTTGGTCCCCGTCGGCCTGGTCCCCGTCGGGGCCGGCGGCGGCGTCCGGCGCTGCTCCGGCCGTCTTGGAACGCAGGACGGACTGGGCGCGGATGTCCTCCAGGCTGGCCTCGAGGACCGTCCAGACAGCGGACAGGCTGCGGGTGACGTCGTCATCTCCGCCGATCACCACGTCGAGTGGCGTACCGTCGGCCGGCTCCGTGCTCCCGGCTGGGTCTGGGCTCTCGGCCGACGCGGGTCTGCCGGCCTCGCTCGGCGTCCCTGGCTTGCCCTTCCGGGCGTTCCAGGCGCCGAAGGCGAGCCGGGCCAGCCCGAGCAGCCGGCGGTCGGTGGCCTCCAGGACGAGCGCCGAGTCGGTCAGCCGCAGCGACATGCCCCGCCGGCCGGCCGTCTCGGGCAGCTCGTCGGAGGTGTCGGCCAGGTCGGCCTTCTCCAGCGCCTGCTGGGCGGCCGCGACGTCGAGGCCGAGGCTGGTCAGCGTCCGGGTCGCTGCGCTGTTCGGGTCGGTGAGCAGGGCCCGCAGGATGTGGTGGGAGCCGACCGGGTCCTGGCCCGCGTAGCGGATGGCGTTGGCCATACCGGCCACGGCGGCGCCGGTATGGCGTTGCTCGGTCTTCTCGCCTGTCCGGATCCCGCTGTCGACGTTGGCACGGCGCCGACGGCGACCCGGGCCGGTCTCCGCCTGATCGCCGGCCTCCTGCTCCGCGCCGGCCGCGGTGACGAGCTCGAGGATCCGCTTGCGCAGCTCCTGGAAGTCGATGCCCCAGTCGCGCAGCAGGATCGTGGCCAGGCCGTCGTTCATCTCCAGTATCCCGAGCAGGATGTGCTCGGTGCCGATGTAGTTGTGGCGCAGGCCGAGCGCCTCGCGCAGCGACCTCTCCAGGACCTTCTTGGCCCGGGGGGTGAACGGGATGTGCCCCGACGGGGGCTTCTTGCCTCGGCCGACCGCGGCGACGATCCGCGACCGGGTCATCTCGATCGAGAGGTTGGTCTCGGCCAGGGCGCGCGCGGCGATCCCCTCGGTCTCGCTGAGCAGGCCGAGCAGGATGTGCTCGGTCCCGATGTAGTTGTGATCGAGCTGGCGGGCCTCCTCCTGGGCGAGGACGACGACGTGGCGGGCGGCGGAGGTGAATCGCTCAAACATGATCCCAGGTTCGACCGGGCTTCTGACCCCGTCAATACCATGCTATTAATAAGGTCAAGGTGTCTGGAGGGGTCGGAGGGGCTGTGAGCTGGGAAGACCGTCTGGATCAGTGGGACGTCGAGCGGGAGCTCGCGGCCCAACTGGAGGATTCGGACTGGGTGACGCTCCAGGAGGCGTCGATGCGGACCGGGGTGTCCCGGGCGGCGCTGCGGACCTGGTACCGGGGCGACCTGATCCCGTCCCGGCTGGTCGACGGCCCGCACGGCCCGCAGCGCCTCGTCCCGCTGGCGATGGTCGTCGCCCGGGCTGAGGACTCGCCCCGGCTGCGCCGTTCGTGGGAGCGCCGCCTCGGCGACGAGGCGATGATCGAGCTCCTCCAGCACCGCATCGACGAGCTGGAGGCCCGCGTGGCCGCCCTCGAGTACCGCGACGCCGGCAAACCCGAGTAGGCCGTCAGGCTTCGGCTTCAGGCCGCGCGAGCCCGGGGATCGGAGCGTCCGTCGCCAGATCGGCGGGCCCACCGGGCCGGTCCCCGCCCTACCCCGGCTGGGCGCCGCGGAGCTCGGCCTCGGCCTCCACCGTCCACCGGTACTGCCGGCGGGCGCGGTCCTCATGCTGGCGGACGAGGCTGAGCCGGTCGACGGTGACCGGGACCGGGACCGGATGGCGCTCGTCCAGCCAGGCTTGCAGCGCGGTGTCGTCGGCGCGGTCGTGCGCCCCGTAGCCGAGCGACAGGTGCGGGAAGAACCCGCCCGCCGGGACGCTCCCGAGCGCCTGGCCGACCGCGGCGACCAGGGCGTTCCGGACGTCGTCGACGGGCCCGGGCGGCGCGACCCGGGCGTGGACGGCGTCGGCGGCGAGGTGGGCCGGGCCCAGCGTCAGGCCGAACGGCGGGAGGCCGCCGCACCGGGCGCGGACGGCGGCGGTCATCCGCTCGACGGACGCGGGGGCGAGCCCGGCGACCGGACCCAGGTCGAGCAGCGTCATGTGCAGCCAGGACGCCGGGATCGCGTCGATCCCGTCCCGCTCGGCGAGCGCGTAGGCGCTGGTCAGCGCCTCGGTTGCGCGAACGGCCGGCAGGATGTGCCAGTGCCAGCGCTCCTCGCCCGGCCGCCACGGGTGCTGGCGCCAGAATTCGCGCACGGGTCAGCCGGCGGGGGCGGGGGCGGGTAGGAGGGCCGCGAGCGCGGCCGGAGCGCGCAGCGGGAGCAGGTGGTTCTCGCCCGGGACGACGGTGGCGCGGGCGTCGGGAAGCAGCGCGGCCAGGTAGTCGACGACGCGGTGGGTGAAGATCGGGCTCTCGCCGCCGGCGACGAGGTGGACGGGCTGGGCGATCCGGCGGGCCAGCTCCTCGTCGAAGTGCCAGGCGCCGAGCGCTGGCACCTCGCCGGCGAAGCAGTAGCCGCAGTCGCGCTCGGCGCGCTCCAGGCCGTCCCGGCCGAGGGCGGATTCGAGCACGGACCGGTACGCCGGCCCGCACACCGCCGTCAGGAAGGTGTCGAAGGCGGTACGCAGGTCGCCCTGGGCGGCGGCGCCCATCGCCGCGTCCAGCGCGGGGCCGATGGCGGCGGCGGTCGCCGCGCGGTCGGCCGGCGGCAGGAGCGGGTCGATCAGCGGCGGCTCGACCAGGACGAGCTCGCCGACGAGCTCCGGGTGGTCGAGCGCCAGCTGGAGCGCGAACACGCAGCCGGAGGAGTGCGCGAGGACGCGGGCCCGCTCGATCCCGAGGCGGCGCAGCAGGTCCGCGCACTCGGCGGCGTGGTCGGCCACGGACAGCGGCTCGGCGGGGGCCGGGTCCGCGTAGCCGGTGCGGGTGACGCTGATCCGGCGCATGCCGGCGACGGCCGGCTCGCGCTCGAACGGGACGAACCAGCCGGTGAAGACCGCCGCGTGGATCAGGACGAGCGGGTCGCCGCTACCGCCGGAATCGGTGTAACGCATGGGGATTCTCCTTCTGAGGACCGTGGGTTGACGGGTTGTCGGGTTGACGGGTTGACGAGCCGGCGCCGGTCAGTCGGCGTAGAGGCGGATCTCGATGCCGTCGGGGTCGTGGAGCCCGATCAGGACGGTGCCGCCATGGTGGCCGGTGACGAGGCCGCCGTGCTTCTCCCCGACGGCCGCCAGGTGGTCGGCCCAGTCGTGGACGCCGTCCCGGGTCGGTACGCCGAGCGCGACGAGGTCGAAGCCGCTCAGGGCGGCGGCGCGCTCGGGGTCGTGGCGCAGCGCGATCCCGGTGGCGCAACCGGGGACTTCGAGGGCGACGCCGCGCAGCTCGCCGTCCTCGACGAACTCGATCGCCACCGTCAGCCTGAGTACCCGCCGGTACCACTCGCTGCTGACGTGGACGTCGCTGACCGGGATCTTCATGTGGTGTATGGGTGCGAGGTCCATGATCCCTCCCTTTCGCTAGAGCTAACTCTAGCAACTCGCTGGAGTAGCTTCTAACGAGTGAGCGGTCTCGTCAACGACAAGCCGGGCCGGGCCGAGAAGGGCAGGCCTAGCCGGGCTGAGAGGGCCCGGCTGACCAGGCGGCGGATCGTCGCCGCGGCGGCGGAGCTGTTCCTCGACCAGGGCTACGGCGCGACGAAGCTCGAGGCGGTGGCGGCGCGCGCGGGCGTCGCCGTGCAGACCGTCTACTTCCACTTCGGGAACAAGGCGACGCTGCTCAAGGAGGCGCTCGACGTGGCCGCCGTCGGCGATGACGAGCCGGTCGCGCTGCTGGAACGGCCGTGGATCGAGGAGCTGAGCGTCGAGCCCGACCCGGTCCGGGTCATCGAGCTCTGGACGACCAGCGGCCTTGAGATCATGGGGCGGGTGGCCCCGCTGCTCGCCGTCGTGCGCGGCACCGTCGGGACCGATCCTGACCTCGCGGCGCAGTGGGACGTCAACGAGGGCCAGCGCCGGACCGCGTACCGGGTGCTGGCCGATCTGCTGGCCGAGCGCGGGGCGCTGCGCCCGGGGCTCACCGCCGCCGACGCCGCCGATCTCGCCTTTCTGATCTCCAGCGTCGAGAACTACCTGGTCGCCACGACCAGCCTCGGCTGGTCGATGGAACGCTGGCGGAGCACCATGAGCACGTTGCTCGCTCAGGCGCTGCTCGGCGGCGCTGCTCGGCGCGACGAACGGGTAGGACGAACGGGTAGGACGAACGGGTAGGCAGCCGCCCGCGGGGTGAACTGCGCGGCGAGGCCCAACTCCGGTCGCGGGCCGGGCAATGATGGAGGCATGCCGGCCCCGAGCTCCCCGCCCGTCCAGCGCGGCGGTCCGGCGCCCGTCCAGCTGGGCGAACTCGACCGGCTGGACGAGTTCGTCGCGGCCGCGGGGCCGGGCGGGCTGGCCGTCCTGACCGGCGCCGGCATCTCCACCGAGTCCGGGATCCCCGACTACCGCGGCCCGAACGGGTCACTGGCCCGGCACACGCCGATGACCCACGACGAGTTCGTCACCGACGGTGAGGCGCGGCGCCGGTACTGGGCGCGCAGCCACGTCGGCTGGCGGGCGATGCGCCAGGCCCGGCCCAACGCCGGGCACCGGGCGCTGGCTGCCCTTGAGGCGGCCGGGCCGCTGTCCGGGCTGGTCACCCAGAACGTCGACGGGCTGCACGGCGACGCCGGCTCCCGGCGGGTCATCGAGCTGCACGGCAACCTGGGTCGGGTCCGCTGCCGCGACTGCGGGCGCATCTCGCCCCGGCGCGAGCTGGAGGACCGGCTGCGGCTGGCCAACCCCGGCTTCCAGGCCCAGGTCAGTGAGGTCAACCCGGACGGCGACGCCGAACTGGACGAGCGCGACGTCGAGCGGTTCGTCGTCGTGCCCTGCCGGGACTGCGCCGGCGTGCTCCAGCCCGACGTGGTGTTCTTCGGCGCGGTCGTCCCGCCCGAACGGACCGACGCGACGAGCCGCCTGCTCGACGGCTCGCGGGCACTGTTGGTGCTGGGTACGTCGCTGGCGGTGATGTCGGCCTACCGACTGGTGCTGCGGGCCGACAAGCGGGGCATCCCGATCGCGATCGTCAACGCCGGGCCGACCCGGGGCGCCGAGCGAGCTGTGCTCACCGTCGACGCCCAGCTCGGCGAGGTCCTCCCGGCGCTCGCCGAGCGTTTCCGCCGATAGGTGGATTTTCCGTCAGTAAGGAGAAAGCGGCATATCCGTTGGGACATAACAGGTTTTCGCCCGATGCGAGGACCCCATACCCGCTGCCGGTGCGGTCGGAGCCGGCCGACGCCGGGCTTGTGGAGGACTGGGCATCTCTGGTCCGGCTGGCGACCGCTGGGGCGGGCTGGCCGGAGCCGCCCCCGCCGGGGACCTGGGCGACCGGGCCTGCGGACTTGGCTGGGGGAGACGACGAGCTGCCCGGACTCCTCAACCGAGTGCCGACCGGCCGGCTCGTCATCCTGGGCGAACCTGGCGCGGGCAAGACCATGCTCGCCGTCCGCCTAGTCCTCGACCTGCTCGCCGCACGTCCGGACGGTGCCCCGGTGCCCCTGCTGGTCCCTTTGGCCTCGTGGGACCCGAACGAGCACGACCTTCACACGTGGCTGGAGCGACGGCTCACCCTCGACTACCCCGGCCTGACCACGCCTGTCCCTGGCGGAACCGGGACCAGCCGGGCCCGCGCGTTCCTGAACAGAGGGCTGATCCTCGCAGTGCTCGACGGTCTCGACGAGATCGCCGACGGGATGCGCGCCCGCGCGATCGTCCGGATCAACGACGCGCTCCGACCTGGGCAGCGACTCGTGGTGACCGCCCGGACCGGGGACTACCACGGGGCGGTGACGCCATTCGACGGGCCAGGGGTGCGCCTAGCCGGGGCCACCGGCATCTCCTTGCGCCCGCTCTGCCCAGGGTAGTCGCCGACTACCTGCGGGGTTCGGCCAGCGGACCGATCGGCGCTGCCGGCTGGGACCGTCTGCTCGCCGCGTGGCCGGAGCCGGTGGCCCAGGCTCTGACGACGCCGCTGATGGTCACGCTCGCCCGCACGATCTACAACCCGCGTCCCGGTGAGCCGACCGTCACGGTCGGCCGCTCCCCTGCCGAGATGCTCGACCCGGTCCGCTTCCCGACCTGCACTGAGATTGTGCACCACTTGTTCGACGGCTTCATCCCCTCCGCGTACCGGCCCCATCCCGACCCGCTGCGGCGCTCCAACCGGAAAGCAGCTACCGCCGGAACGTTGGCTGATGTTTCTCGCTAGTCACCTCGAAAACACCATGGGCGGCATTCCCTACCTAGACAGGTGGAATCTCCCACACGCCCTCTCGCCACAGCACGGCCGTGGCGTCATGGCGGAGCGGTCGCGCTGTAGCGGGAGAGGGGGCGCAACGACACGCCGGGCGTGTCGCGCTGTGCTCTGGCCAGGCCCTTCACCGGGGCCGCCAGCGAAGCCAGGTTTCGGTGAAGGGCTGGACCTGATGCCATGGCGGAGTGTTACGGTGCCCCGGCGACGCCTTGATGGGAGCACTGCGCCCACACGGAGGCCGAGCCAGGCACTTCTCTAAAAGTTGCGCGGGCACCCGACGGCGACGGACGTTCGGGTGATCCTCTCTGAGACTTAGCGGGATCCACAGGGGCCTGTCAATGGTTGGCGGCCAGGACCTCGCGACCTCTGGAATGAGGGACATTCCATAGCTACTGCATCTTGACGAACTTAGATCAAACCAGCTCTGGCATGAAAGTGCCACGGATTCGATTCTTGTCGCGCCGCAACGGAGACGGCGGTGACCTGCGCATAGGTTCCGATCAAAGATCGCGGTTCGCCTGATCTTGCCAAGATGGCGGACGGATGCCTCTCCGGTGGGCAGGGTCGCCGCTACCGTAGCCTCCGGTCACTTCGGTATTGTCCGAGGAATCCGCGATAGATATTGGATCACGGAAGGAAAAAGTCAAAATTATCAGTCGAGGAAGACGAATCGTTCCGGCCACTCTTGTCGTCGTAGGCACAATCGTAATCGGCATAATAGGCATGCTCGCGCCACCCTCCCATGCGGCCACCCCCGCGGCCACCCCCCGCGTGTTCGGGGTAATCACGATGGAGCCACTGCCCGCCACCTTTCCTGTCAGTGAGCTGGCTAAGCTCGAGGGAACTGGTGATGTCAGTCCGGCGGCGTCTACGCCAAACGGCTTCAAGCTCCAGAATCCCGGGATCATGAGAAGTGACTACCTCTACGATTCCGACCCCGTCTATCAGAACGCGGGAGACTGTGGTCCAATAATTTGTACCGCCAAAGCGCAGGTGAAGGTCCAGTTTCACCAGGAGGTCATCGGCCGAACTTCTCATACATGGCGGCTGACAATGAACATGACCGAGAACAGTAATCCCGGCAACCTCACGTGGACATATTCCTCGACCTACTGGTGCGGGATAAACATTAACCTGGCCAGTGACAAGCTATGTGATGACCCCGGCGCCGCGCCCAGCAACGAGACCATGAGTACCAACGACCCCGTGTACAAACCCTGGGGCGCGCCGAACGGCATCACGGTATTCCCCATGGTGCAGGCCACCACGATCTTCAGTGATGGCGTGGAGGTGACGGTCAAGTTCCGCGGCTGGGACACGCTCAGCACAGCTTCGACCACGAGGCTCAACACAACGTCCGGCACAGGGAACTAGACTGTGAGGTCATGACCGAGCTATGGTTCGATCGTGATCTTGGCGACATGTCCCGTTGGGGTGGGGTGATCTACGCACCCCACCCCGACGGTGTCTGGGCGGTCCACCTGTCCGAACTGGTCTACCCACATGACCTGGAGCTGGAGTCCGACCTGATTCTCGACCATCTAGGGTCCGCGGTGGGCGCTATCGGATATCAGCTCGTCCAACGAGACGTAGCGCTCTCCGCGAGCCTGGAGCACTGGTCGACAGCACGGGACAGGCCGGCGGCGGAACTCGGCGGTTTGGTTCCCGCCCTCATCTCGATCGATGGATCCGCGCAATTGGCTCTCCGCCGGGACTTCGATGGCCTCAGGATCTTCGCGACCACGTGGTCCGGGCGCCATCTGACGGTCATCACGCCGACGGCTGGGCTAACCGCGGCGCTCGTGCACCGCGACGACCTGGATCTTCCGCCGCCTGGGCACGAGCAGCGCGGCGGAAGGTGGTGAGCGCGGCGCGCTGGTGGGGCCGAGGGGAGACCACCAGGGCGGCGGTCTCGTCGCTGTGGCTCATGCCGCCGCCGGGACCTGGTCGGGGAGCCACGGCTCCCAGCGGGCCCGGCGTGTTCCTTCGGCCCGGGGGCCGGTGAGGCGCAGGTAGCGGGGTGGGGCGGGTTCGAGCTTGGCGCACAGGCAGCGCTTTGCCGGGGGCGGCGGCGTGCTGGCGGTCGCGACAAGCGGCACGATCTCCATGCCTGGTGCGCTGTCTTGGGCGAACTCCCAGAGCGCGGCCCACTCTTCGGCTTTTCAGGGTGCGGTTGGCCGCGCGCAGAGGGGTGAGGCGGGCTTGGATTACGAGCAGCTGACCACGCTTGATCGTGAAGTGGTCGAACAGGCCACGGGACTTGTCGGCGGCCATGACGCGGTATCCGTCGGCGCGTAGGGCTTCGGGAACCGAGTAGTCCTCGAAGTAGCCGCCTTCGCGGATCCGGCGGGAGTGGGCGAGGGCTTCGGGGCTTCGTCGAGCCATGATCGTTACTTCCTTTCAGGCCGCGTGGCCGGTGTCGTCGAGTCCGGTGAACAGGTCGTCGCTCGCGAAGACCTTGGTCCACTTCGTTCCGCAGTTGCGGCAGCGGTAGTGGCCTTTGAGGCCCCCGTGGGCGGCCAGGCTGGTGCGGTGTGGCTCGACGCCGGGGACGTTGGCTCGCTGGCATTTCCTCACCGGGCAGAGCTGGGCGGGGGCGGTGGTGGCGCTCATGGCCCGTCCCATTCTTCGGCGCCGCCGGCTGCCAGGATCTCGATCGCGCGTTGCCGACACTCGGCGGTCCAGTCGCGGAGTAGTTCGGCGCCGCACCGGCCGCCGACGATGCCGATGCTGATGATCGCCTTGCGGAGCAGGTCGGCGAGTAGGTCGACAACGTCGAGGGTGCCTCGCCGCAGCGGGCCGGGTTCCAGTTCGGTGATGATCGCGGTTGGGATCGGCGTCGTTCCTGGCGGGCCGGGATTGATGATTGGATCTTATTTCGGAGTCGTGGATTGGCTCATGGTTCGGTTCACGCTTAGGCTCGCCTTTAATTTTTTGGCCTGGGGCCCGTACCCGATCAGGCGCAGCCACCTGGAGCGTCCGCTCGGCCGACCGGATCTACGTCCTCGACGACGGTCTCGTCGTGGACGAGGGGGCGCACGCCGAGCTGATGAGCCGCCCCGGCATCTACCAGGAACTGTTCACCCTCCAGGCCAGCCAGTTCGTCGACGATCCCGTCCCTGCCGGGGACCCGGCCGCCACCACGTCGGCCAGCGGCGACTGATACCCGGTGGCGTACCCGGCCGCCACCACGTCGGCCAGCGGCGACTGATGCCCGGTCGCGTACCCGGTCGCGCCCGCCGCCCGGGAGGACACGCGGCGGCTCTGGCGGTCTCTGCCGTCGGCGGGCACACTCGACCCATGACCACGATCTCCGTGCCGGCCGAGATCACCCTCGCCGACGTGGCGGCCATGGGCGAAGCTGACGAGCTGCATCGTTACGAGCTCAGCGACGAGGGAGAGCTCCGGGTCATGATGACGCCGACGCCGGAGCACTCCCGGATCGTCATGCGCCTGACGGCCTGGTTCCTACGGCATGGCTTCGACGAGGAGCGGCTGCGTACCGACCTCGGCATCTACACCGGCGGCGGCCGACAGCCAGACCTGACGGTGTGGTCGGATGCCGCGCCCGACACCGGTGTCGTCTCGGTCTACGTCCCGGTGGACGGGCTGCTGCTGGCCGTCGAGGTCGTCTCCCGCGGATCGCGGCAGAACGATCTCGTCGACAAGGTGGGCGAGTACGCCCGGGCCGGAATCCATCGGTACTGGACGGTCCAGCAGGGCGGAAGCCAGCCCGTGACGTTCCGAACCCTCGCCGAGGGCCGCTACGAGGCCTCCGGCCCCCATCCCTTGGAATGGGTCCTCACCCGCGACCCGGCCGCCTTCGACCTCCGTTAACGGCGGCGGACGGCCCGGACGGCCGCCCGTGCGCGCCGAGAACTCGGCGCGCACGGGGCCAGTCTAGAGATCGACGGCCGGGCTCGCGGTCACCGGCCGAGGGCGGCCTGGAGGTCGCGGACGTGCTCCTGGGTCTGCTCGAGCAGCGGCCGCAGCGCCTCGGCCACGTCGGCCAGGCCGAGGTCGTTGGCCTGGCCGAACCGCTCGCGGTAGCGCTCGAGCTGGTTCGTCTCCAGGTCGAGGTCGGCCTGAAGGGCCTCGCGCGGGCCCGTGACTGAGGGGACAGCGCCGACCGTGCCCGTCGGCGTCCCGCCGAGGAACGAGATCTGCTCGGCCAGCACCTCGGCGTGCGTGAGCTCCTGGCCGAGGTGCCGCTTGATCTCGCCGGCCACCCCGAGATACTCGGGCCCGCTCATGATCGCGCTGTGCTGCACGTACTGCACCACGGACTGGTACTCCGAGGTCAGGTCCTCGTTGAGCAGCGCGACAAAGCTCTCGGTGTCCATCGGTGCCTCCTCGTCGTGGTGCCTCGCGATCGTGGTGCCTCGCGGCGAATACGACGGACCGTGCCCGGTGGGACGGCTGGTCATGCCTCGCCCGAATCGGGCGGCCGTGGACCGGCCGTGGACCGGGCCGTGGACCGGCCGTGGACCGGCCGTGGACCGGGCCGTGGACCGGGCGGCGAGCGATCAGGCCTGGTCGCGGCCGAGCGTGAGGTCGTTCGTCCCGAAGCGGGTGGTCAGGAACCGGCGCTGCGCGAGCAGGCGGGTGGTGTCGCCGGACGCGATGGCCTCGGTCATCTCCCGGGTCCCCGCCGCCAGCAGGGACAACGTCTCGGACAGGACCGCGCGGGGCGTGCGCCCGTCGGCCAGCCGGTGGGTCTCGGCGTAGGTCCGGGGCATCCCGAGGTAGGTCTCCAGCGCGGTCGGCAGGTAGTCGGCGACGGTCCGCTCGACCACGAACAGGCCGGACGGGTCGGCCCGGGCCGTCAGCTCCGCCCCGAGAAGTTCGTCCAACGCCTGGTAGACCTCGTCGGCGGCGGCCACGACGTCGGCCGGCGCCCGGGTCGCGAGCAGCCGGCGCTGCGCGCCGAGCGCGGCCCGCAGCTCGACGATCCCGGCCGGCTCGGGCGGCGGCGCCGGCCGGCGAGGCGCGACCAGCGCGCCCACCCCGTACAGCCCGGCGACCACCGGCGGCCACAGCGGCCAGTCGACGACGCCGACGGCGGTCAGGACCGCGCCGAGCAGCGCCGACGCGCAGCCGGCGATGTTCGCGGGTGACGACAGCGCCGAGGCCGCCCGTTCGCCCGGTCCGGGCCGGGGCGTCGGAGCGGGCAGCGGGCGGGGCAGCCAGCCCGTCGCGTCGGCCCGCGGCGAATCGTCACTACTGGTAGCCACGGATGTCCTTGAAGACGTCCGACAGCGAGCCGGTGCGGGCGTCGAACAGGGCGCCGCCGGTCTCGTCCGAGATACGCCGCAGCACGCTCAGGTCGGCGTCGCCGAAGCCGATCGTGAACGTCCGCACCCCCCGGGCGGCCGGCGGCAGTCCCCGGTAGTACGCCTCGAACGACTCCGGCGACGCGCCGGCGTTGTTCTCACCGTCCGTCATCAGGACGATCGAGGTCAGGTAGGACGGGTCGGCGGCGAGCGCCCCGCCGGCGGCCTGGTAGCCGGCGTCGAGCGCCGAGTAGATCGCGGTCGCGTCCCGGACCTGGAGATGGTCGACGAAGTCGTCGATCGCCTTCAGGCCCGGGGAGCCGGGCGAAGGGTCGTCGACCGTGAAGTCGCGGTTGTCGTAGACCCGGCTGGCGAACGTGACGATGGTGATCTTTTCGCGGGCCCGGAACCGGGTGAACTGGCCGGACAGGCTCTGGTCGGTGCCGCTCAGGCCGCGCAGCGCCGCCTTCAGCGCGGCCAGGCGTGCCCCGGCCATCGACCCGGACACGTCGAGCAGGAAGATCGCGTGGGTGGGTCGGCGGAACTTGTCCAGGTAGGCCGCGAGCAGGTCGTTCGCCACCTGCTCGCTGGCCGGGAACGGCAGCTCGGTCAGCGTCGCGCCGGGGAAGCGCAGGTCCAGCGGCACGCCGGGCACCGCCGGGCGCCGGGCCGTGTCCGCCTCGAGGCGCCGCTGGGTCGCCGGCAGCCGCAGCCAGCTGACGACCCGCTGGTAGAGCGCCCGTTTGTCCGGGCGCAGCAGCATCAGCGGGTAGTCGGCGGTGACGATCCCGTCCTTCGGGTAGATCAGGGTCAGCGGCTCGCGCAGCTTGCCCGAGGCGTTCAGCGACAGCAGCACCGACTCGTAGTTGATCATACCGGCCACCGGCCCGAAGCGGCCGGGAGAATGGGCGGAGCCCCCGGCCGCGGCGGGCAGATCGGCTTGGCTGTCCTGGGAGCGGACGTAGGCGTCGGACAGGAACCCGGAGCTGCCCGCGGTCAGCGCCTGGCCGGAGAAGAACGAGGTCAGCGCGGCCGGGGAGATGTCGCTGGAGCGCAGCGCGTCCGACGTCCCGGCCAGCGCCGCCGCCACCCCGACCAGCGCGGAGAAGCCCGAGTTGGACGCGGCCGGGTTGGTCATCGCGTACGGGAGCTTGCCCGTCGCCACTTTGGCCGCGAGATCGGCCCAGGTCACCGACGTGTTGTCGGTCCAGCCGAACGACTGGGCCAGGCTGCGCCGGACTCCGAACACCACCGGGGAGAGCATGATCGACGATCGCGCGAGTTCCTTGGCCGGGCCGCCGGGCAACAGCCGCAGGTAGCGGTCGGAGGCGAACCAGGCCGCGTCCGTGCCGGCGGTGCCGTGGCTGATGCGGTCGGCTCCGTCCAGCGTGCCGGTGTAGCTCAGCGCGAGCGTGACTCCGGTGGCCTTCTTCAGGTCCGCGAGCAGCGGCGTGAGGTCGGACAGTTCCGAACCGGCCAGGACCCTCAGCGTCCCGGGTGGGCCGCTGAGGTCGGCACCGCCCGTCGCGCCCCCGCCTCCGGAGCTGCCGGAACCGGAGCCTCCGCCGGAACCAGAGCCCCCGCCGGAGCAGGCGGCGGCCAGCAGCGCGAGAGCGGCCAGCGCGGCCAGGAGCGCGATGCGGGGGGATGGGCCTCGACGAGTTTCCGTCATCCCGGCCTTCCGGTCTCGATGGCGTCCAGTTTCTTGATCATGCGCTCCTGGAGGGCGGCGGTCGGCGCATCGGCCACGCCGACCAACGACGGCGGGGCGGGCAGGTGCTGCTCGGCGGCCAGCCGGGCGCCGTAGGCCGTGTCCGCGGTGCGGAAGCCGTGCACCGCGGCCAGGCGCTGGAGCTCCGGATCCCTGGTCAGCAGCCGGCCGACGGCGTCACCGGTCGCGTCCAACGGCACGACCGTGTGCTTGGCGTAGATAGTCGGGTTCGGGTAGAGCAACGTCATGTCGGCGGTGATCGCCGGGTCGCGGGCCAGCTGGTGGGCCCGGAACTGGGCTTCGTAGATCATCGCCATCGGCGTCTTGCCCATGCCGATCGTGAGGTAGTCGTCGAACGGTTCCTGGCTGGACTCGTCCACGTAGCCCTGCTTGGCGAACAGCGGGGCGGCGGCGGTCACGGCCCGGTCGGCCGCCGCCGCGTCGGCCACGACGTTGTCACCGTTCTCGACGTAGCCGGCGATGGCCAGGTAGAGGTCGGCCGAGTTCGACGTCCGCGGGTTCGTGGTGGAGATCAGGATCGACCTGTTCGTCCGGAAGGCGGTGTTGCCCGGCAGGTCGGACCAGCGGGTGCCGGCCGCGACCAGGTCGAGGTAGCCCCGGATGCTCAGCTCGTCGTGGTCACCGGTGTGGGTGACCACTCCCCGTTGGGTCAGCAGGGCGACCAGCGGGCGGAAGGTGGCGATCGCCATCGGGCTGGAGAACGGGACGTAGACGCGGTCCACGTGGGCCTTCGCCCGGATCAGGTCGGCCCGGGCCGAGTCGGACGGGAAAGCCAGGTCATAGCCGCGCAGGTCACGGTCGGCCATCTCGCGGGAGCCGGCCGTGTCCACCTGCAGCCGGTATCCGGCCTGGGTGAAGCGGGCGACGACGGCCGGGTCGGCGAAGAAGTCCGCCTTCTCGGAGCCGACGAGGGCCCGGACGACCGTCGTCGGCGGGTGGTCGCCGCCGCTCCCGGCGCCCCCGCCGCCGGTGAGGTGGGGGACGACGATCAGCGCCGCCACCGCGACCGCCAGGAGGCCGGCCAGCAGGAGACCGAGGGGACTGCCCCGTCGGGCGGAGCGCGCCAAACCGTCTGGTCCTTTCTGGCTGGTCGACCCAGGTTCGTCCAGACTGGCGCGCGCAGGTGGACAGCTGGTGACGTCTGGCCGGACGGCGGGTGTGCCGGTCGGTGGGCGGGTGTTGTGAATTTTTCAAGCGGCTTCGGTGGATTCATTCCGGTTCCGGGGCGCTCCGCTGCGCTGTCGCATCCAGGAGACGGGGCCGGAATCGAGCCGGTCCGGTTGTCATCCGGTAGCCCCGTGCAATTATCGCTTTTATGTCCGGGTGTTGCCCCCTGAATCGGGGGGTGCTGGCACCCTCCTGGACGAATGCTAGTAACACGGTTTCGGCTGGGTGGGCCGGATGGGCTGTTTTGGTTCCCGGCCGGCTGTAAGCTTTTTGTCAGGCGGAAATCCTGGCGTCAAGGCGCGCTCTCCGCAAACATGGACCAGGGCCGGTCGGTTGGTGGACCGCCGGTCCTCGGCGACGGGGGCCGGCAGTCGGCCGCCAGGCGCCGGATACCGACCGAACCCGCGCGCTGGGCAGGCAGGGGCAGAAGCAGATGTTCGCACCGCTGGGGGACACCGACCCGCGCACCGTGGGCCCGTACCGGCTGCACGGCCGCATCGGTGGTGGCGGAATGGGCAGCGTGTATCTCGGCTTTTCCGACGAGGGCCGGCCGGTCGCGGTGAAAGTTCCGCGCGAGGACCTGGCCGACGACCCTGAGTTCCGCCGCTGGTTCGCGCAGGAGGTCGCGGCGATCTCCCGGGTGCGGGGCCAGTTCATCGCGCCCGTCGTCGACGCCGACCCGACCGCCACGCTGCCCTGGATGGCCACCGAGTACGTCGACGGGGTCAGCCTGGCCGACGCGGTCCGGCGCCGGGGAGCGCTCGACGACCAGCTCGTGCGCGGCCTGTCCGTCGGCCTGGCCGAGGCGCTCAAGACGATCCACGCCGCGGGCGTCGTCCACCGCGACGTCAAGCCGGCCAACGTCCTGATGGCCTGGGACGGGCCCAAGGTCGTCGACTTCGGGGTCGCCCGCCTGGTCGACGCTCCTCGCCACACCGCCGTCGGCGCGGTGATCGGTACCTTCAGCTGGATGTCGCCCGAGCAGTACCGGGGCCAGTCCGGCGAGGCGCCCGGAGACATCTTCGCCTGGGGCTGCTGCGTGGCCTATGCCGCGACCGGCCGCCGCCCGTTCCGGGCCGAGAACCCGGACGCGGCCCCGGCCGCCATCGTCATGCGGGTCCTGCACGGCGAGCCCGACCTGGACGGGGTGGCCGAGCCGCTGCGCTCGACCCTGCTGGCCGCGCTGGCCAAGGACCCGGCGGACCGGCCGACCGCGCTCGAGCTGCTGGAGATGCTCGCGAGCGACGCGCCGCGGGGCGCCGCCGGCGCGGAGTTCGCCACCCAGCTGATGGCCGACGTCTGGAAGGCGCCGACCCCGCTCCCGTCGGAGGGGCCTGACCTGCCGGCCGCCGCCGCCGGGGCGGGCGCGGCCGCCGGCGCGGGCGCGGTGGCCGGGGCTGGCGCCGCCGCCGGGCTGGCCGCGATGGCCAAGGGCTCGGCGCCGGCCGCGCCGGCCGCGCCGGCGGTGGACCCGGTGCCCTCGACCCAGCCGGTCGGCCCCGGCCCCCGGATGGCCCCGCCGCAGGGGCCGCCAGCAGCCGTCCCAACCCCGACGCCGAGCCCGGTTCCACCGCGCGGCCCGAGCCCGGTGCCGCTCCACAGCCCTACCCCGAGCCCGGTGCCGACCGGCGCCGGCACCGGCGGTTTCGCGTTGCCGCCCCGGCAGCCGGTGGTCGACGAGGCCGGCCTGACCGATCTCTACGACCCGGACGACGACGACCCCGTCACCATGATCGGGGGACGGCTCGGCGCCACCGGTGGCCTCGGCGCCACCGGCGGTGCCCGGATGACGGCGGCCGGCGGCATCGCGCCGCCCCGGCGTCCCGACCCGGTCGTCCCCCCGCCGCCCGCCCCCGCCTCGTCCGCGCGCCGCCGGCCCCTGCTGGTGGGCGGCGCGGTGGCGGCGGCCGGCGTGGTCGCCGGGGTCACGATCTGGCTGGCGAGCGCGAGCGGCGGGCACGACACCGTCCTCAACGTGACGCCGGCGAACCAGAACAGTCAGGCCGCCGTCACCGCCTCGGCTGGTCCCGCCAGCCTGGGCGCCACGACGAAGGCCGCTCCGGCCGACGCGGGGACGACGGCGGCTGACGCCGACCCGTACTCACCGAAGCCTGGTCGTCACCACACCGCCACCACGGCTCCGCCGCCGGCGGCCAACCCCACTCCGGTGACGGACACGCCCAAGCCGAAGGACAACGTCACCACCCCGCCGCCGAAGCCGACCTCGCCGGCTCCTGACCCGGTGACGACCCCGCCGCCGGACCCGATCAGCCCGCCGGTCACCACGCCACCGCCCGCGCCCGACCCGGTGACCACGCCGCCCGGCACCCCGATCACCACCCCCGCCCAAGCGCCGACGACCCCGCCGGACACCGGCACGGGCGGTGGCGGTGGCGGTGGCGGTGGTGGTACGGCCCAGCCGGCGAGCCGCCACTGACCGAAGGCCCGACCGACCCGACCGGACCCGCGAGCCGCGGGCCCGCGTCAGGCCGGGATCGGCTCCAGGACGATCACCGGGATCTGGCGGTCGGTCTTGGTCTGGTAGTCCGCGTAGTCGGGCCAGGCCTCGACCGCCCGCTCCCACCAGGCCGCCTTCTCCTCGCCGATGACCTCGCGGGCGATCATGTCCTGCTTGACGGGGCCGTCCTGAAGCTCGACCAGCGGGTGGGCGACCACGTTGTGGTACCAGACCGGGTGGGAGGGCGCACCGCCCAGTGAGGCGACCACGGCGTAGGCGCCGTCGTGCTCGACCCGCATCAGCGCCGACTTGCGGATCTTGCCGGACTTCGCGCCCAGCGTCGTCAGGATGATGACGGGCTTGTCCCGCAGGGTCGTGCCCTGGGTGCCGCCGGAACTCTCGTACAGCTCGACCTGGTCGCGGACCCACTGGACGGGGCTCGGCTCGTACTCACCGGTGAGTGGCATGCCCTCAGTCAACACCCGCCGAGCGGTCCCAGGGCCGCCCGGCCGGCGGGCCTCGATCAGGTAACGCGCGCTGTGGGCGACGAACACGCCGTCGGCGCGGATGCGCTCGTCGAGCGCGGCCAGCCGCTCCCGGTAGCGCTCGACCGAGAAGTCCGGGACCGTCCAGATGACGGTCCGCAGGAAGTAGATCACCGCTCCGACGTCGAAGAACTCGGCCCGTGGCCGTTCGGCGCGCACGTCGAGGACATCAAGCCCGGCGGCGCGGGCGGCCGCGACGGCCTGGTCGGGATGGCGGCGCCGGCGCACGTCCGGCGGCTGGGGACCGAGGAAGAACTCGATGAGCTCGAGCATGCTCGCCGGCCCGACCTCCTGGGCCAGGAACGTCCCGCCGCCGGCCAGCACCCGGCCGATCTCCGGCCAGGGCGTCGTCACCGGATGCCGGCTGACGACCAGGTCGAACGAGCCGTCCGCGAACGGGAGCGGGCCGCCGTCCGGGGCGACGACGACGCTGCCGCCGCGTGGCGCCAGCGTGGCCGCGGCCCGGGGGACGTTCGGCGGCCACGACTCGGTGGCCACCACCCGTCCCGGGAGGACCGGCACGGCCGCCAGGATCTGGCCCCGGCCGGTCTGCAGGTCCAGGGTCGAGCGGGCCCGGGCCATCCGCTCACCCAGCAGCCGGGCGTAGCCCCAGGACGGTCGCTGCTCGGTGGCCCGCCCGTCCAGCCAGGTGAAGTCCCAGCCGTCGGCGGGCGCGGCGGCCGCCTCGGCGACCAGCTCCTCGAACGGGCGCACCCGATCATGGTAGTCGCCGGACGCCCGGGCGGAAGGCCGAACGGCCCCGCGCTCCGGGGGCGACAGGCCGGAGCGCGGGGCCGGACGGGTGGTACGTGCTCGGGCTCCGGGTCAGGGGAGCCCGCACGGTGGTACGGGGTTCAGCGGTACAGCGGTACAGCGGGGTGTCAGCGGCGCCGGTGGCGAACGGGGTTGACCCCAGCCGGGGCACCGGCGGCGGGAGCCGCGCTGGTGGCCGCCGGGGCGGCCGTCGTCGCGGCGGGAGCCGCATTGGCGGCGGCCGGCGCGGTGGCAGCGGCGGACGTCGTGCCCGCCGCCGGGGCGGCGCTGGCCGCGGCGGTGCTGGCCGCGGCAGCGCTGGTGGTGGCGGCGCTGGTGGTGGCGGCCGGGGCAGCCGCGGCGGCCGGGGCAGCCGCGGCCTGACCGCCGAAGGTCACGCCGGTGGCGACGTCACCGTTGGTCTGAATCGTGATCGGGTTCGCCACGCCGGTCAGGGCCTGGCAGTTGAGGTTGGTGTAGGAGTCGGCCAGGCGGGTGCCCAGGAAGGTGAACAGGTTGGTCGCGGCGCCGGGGTTAGGGCTGGCAAACGCGGTGAAGGCGGCCTGGTCCAGCTGGATGCGCCGCGAGCCGAGCGTGATCATGTTGGTGCAGTAGGTCTTCGCGGCGGCGGCCAGGCTGCCGTTGATCGGGGGCATGCCCGAGCCGGCCCGGTACAGGTTGGTCTTGGCCCGGCTCATCTGGTCGCCGATCAGGGTCATCGGGTCGTTCGGCGGCACCAGCGCGACCGGGGAGGCCTGCAGGGTCGCCTGCAGTTCGTCCAGGGCCAGCGCGCTGGCCGGGGTGCCGTTGTTGGCCAGGTCAGGGGCGGTGAACGGGCTGCAGCCGATCGCCTTGTCGATGAAGTTCACCAGCAGGCCGTTGTCGCTGGCGTTCGTCAGCACCTGGGCGTTCGCGACGGCCTTCGCGTTGGCGTCGGTGGCCTGCGCGGTCCGGCCGTCGGCGGTGAGCAGGTAGGTCGCGGTCACGTTGTCGCTCTGGTCCTGGTCGACGATACCGAAGTCACGGGTGGTCGGGCAGGGCTTGCCGTCATTGGCCGTGCCAACCGCCGGAATGGCGAGCTGGTGCCGGGCGATGGCCCGGTTAGCGGCCTGGAAGAAAGCGGGCGCGTTGCAGTACGCGAACTGGCCGAAGACCGAGTTCTGGGTGCCGTTCACGCATTTGCCGGCGACCAGGCTGCCCCGGGAGTCCCGCAGCCTGATATGCCGGTGGCCGCGGCGCACGGTGACTTTCCCGCCGGTCTTCTGCAGGGTCAGGTTGTTGCCGTTGTAGCCGAACCAGACGCCGACGATCGCGTTCTTCGGCAGCGTCGGGACGACGACCGGCGCCGCCGGCTGCGTACCGGCGTCGATCACCAGCGGGTTGTAGACCGACAGCTTCCCGGTGGCCGGGTCGATGATCGTGGCCTGGACGAAGGCCGCCTGGTCGGCGTTGGCCTCGTGGCAGGTGCCGCCGGCGGCCGCCGTCAGCTGGTACGGGGTGGCCAGACCCCGCGCGGTCAGCGGGTTGGCCGGGACGATCAGCGTGCAGTCGCCCGGCGCCGGCGGGGGAGCGGCCGGGGCGGCGGCCGCGGCCGCCGCCGGGTCAGCGGCCGCCGGGTTGGTGGCGGCCGGGTCGGTCGCCGCCGGCGCGTCCGGGGCGATCGCCGCCGTGGCCGCGGCGAGGCTGCCGTTGACCACGGGCGACGTCGGGTCGTGGCCGCCACCGCGCAGGCCGATCGACACGCCGATCAGCGCGCCGAGCGCGGCCACGATCCCGATGCCCACCAGCGGCCGGGACGCGCCTCGACGGGGTGGCGGCGGGTCTGCTCGGTGGGAGTGGGGTGCTCGGTAGCGGGGCACGGAGTTGGTTCCTTTCGTGGACCGGGCCGGTCGGGGCATGCCGGGTCCCAGCGGTGGTCGGTCGCGGACGACCGGGGTGAGGGGTGAGGGGGTCGCCGCGTCAGAACTTCTGGTGCGGCTTGAAGGTCGCGGTGGGCAGCGAGTTCACGCCGCCGCCGCCCGGCTGGGTGGCGGCTGTCGGCGCGGCCGCCGGCGTCGCCGCGGCGGTGGCCGGGGCGAGCGGGGCCTGCGTCGGCGGGGTCGTCATGGTCGCCATCGGGTGCGGCGCCGGGGTGTTCAGCACGATGAGGATGACGATGCCGAACGTCGGCAGGCCCACCTTCGGGTAGACGACGGTGGAGATCGTGTAGATGCCGTTGGGCAGCTCACGGCTGTTGAGGTGCAGCGTGAACGGCGCCTTGGCCTCGGTCCGGATGACTCGGCGAGGACCGTTGACGGCGAAGACGGCCCAGGTCGTCTGCGCGTTGACGCCGGCCGGGCGGATGTCGACCCAGTCGTGGACCCTGCCCATCCGCTTGGTCGTCACGCCCGGGCTGGCCGGCGTCGCGGCGGGAGCGGCGGCCGGGTTCGCATGCGGGTTCCCGGTGGGTGCGCCGCCGCCGGCCGCGACCGCGACGGTCACGGCGGCCGGTCGGGGGGCCGCCTGGACGGCGGCGGCGGGACGACTCGGAGACGCCGCCATGGCGCCGGTCGACCACAGTGACACCGCCGACACCGCCGCTGCGACGGGCAGGCCGAACATAAGCAGCCGCTTACGTGAGAAAAGGCCGTACCCCATGATTACTCCTCGGGTCAGGACGTCGGACGCCAGCAACCATAAATGCCCGTGAATCGGGACGTCCAGTGCCGCTGCTACTAATGCGCCAGTAGCGCGGAATCGCATCGCATGAGGGACGATAAATAGAGGTAAAGGCCCGGATATAAGTCTCTAAAGGAACCTGTGTGAATGCCGTCGGCGTGTCGGCCTGGGAGGCGGAAAGCGGGCGACGCTGGGATCCTGCCTCATACGGGCGGCTGACCGGGCTGACCGTGGCCGGTTCGCCCACGATGGCACAGGACGCTCCCGGCCGACCAGCGGTTTCGCGATCGCGGGGAGTTTTGTCCCATTCGGTGAGTCCCTTTCGGGGGTGGTGTCCCCTTCGGGGCGGGGCCCGATGGCCGGTCGGTTAGCGCGGCGATAAGGGCGCCGGGACGCACCCCCGACCAGGGCCGGTGGCCCGGGAAGAAGGAGGTCGGCGCATGACGATGGTGGGCACGACGCGGCGGCGGGCGCGGGCGGCGCCCGCGCGTCCCCGCCTGGGCGAGGTGCTCGTCGGCGCCGACGCGCCGCTCGGCGCCGTCCTGCCGGCCGGGATGCTCGGCGCGAGCCGGGCCGACCCGGCCAAGCGGGCGGCGGCCGGCAAGGCCGCCCGCGCCCAGGCACCCCGGCGCGGCCAGGGTGCCTGGCGACCGCCCCCGGACCGGGCCGACCCGGTCGACATCCTGGAACGGCAGTCGCGGGCGCGGCTGGCCGAGCTCGTCCCGATCCGGTACGAGCGGATGATCTCCTCGCCGTTCCGCTTCTACCGGGGCGCGGCCGCGATCATGGCGGCCGACCTGGCCGGGACGGCCACGTCCGGCATCGACGTCCAGCTCTGCGGCGACGCCCACCTGCTGAACTTCCGGCTGCTGGCCTCACCGGAGCGTCACCTCGTCTTCGACATCAACGACTTCGACGAGACGCATCCCGGTCCGTGGGAGTGGGATGTGAAACGCCTGGCCGCGAGCCTGGTCATCGCCGGGCGGGCCGGCGGGCACCGCCCGGCCGAGCGCCGGCGGGCGGTCGTGGCCGCGATCGGCGCCTACCGGGTGTGGATGCGCCGCTTCGCCGCGATGAACAACCTCGACGTCTGGTACGCGCACGTCGACGTCGACGCGCTGACGAGCGGCTCGGGCCTCCCCGACGGCCTTCCGTCCGGACGGTCCGGCCGGTCCGGACGGGCCGGCCGTTCGGGAGCCCTTCCCGAGCGGCCCGGCGACGCACTGGACCGCCAGACCCGGCGCCGCCTCGAGACGGCCGCGGCCCGGGCTCGCACCCGCGACCGGCGCCGGGCCTACACCAAGCTCACCGAAATCGTCGACGGGACGCCGCGCTTCGTCGCCGACCCACCGCTGCTCGTCCCGCTGCGCGACCTGCTCGACCCGGCCGGGCGGGCCGCGCTGACCGGGACCCTGGCCGACGTCGTCGAGCGCTACGGCCGGACGCTGCCGCTCGAGCGGCGGGCGCTGCTGCGGCAGTACCGGCTGGTCGACGTGGCCCGCAAGGTCGTCGGGGTCGGCAGCGTCGGCACCCGCTGCTGGGTGGCGCTGCTGCTCGGCCGGGACAACGGCGACCCGCTGCTGTTGCAGCTCAAGGAGGCGCAGGCGTCGGTGCTGGCCGAGCACCTGCCTGGCATCCCGCCCTCGACCCATCTCAACCAGGGCGAACGGGTCGTCCTCGGGCAGCGGCTCATGCAGGCCAGCAGTGACATCTTCCTCGGCTGGCAACGGATCGACGGGATCGACGGGCGCCGCCGCGACTTCTACGTCCGCCAGCTCGCGGACTGGAAGGGCGTGCCGGTCGCCGAGATGATGAGCGCGGGCGAGGCGGCCCTGTTCGGCCGGCTGTGCGGCGCGACCCTGGCCCGGGCCCACGCCCGCTCGGGCGACCGGGTCGCGCTGGCCGCCTACCTGGGCCGCTCGGACACGTTCGAGACGGCCATCGCCACCTTCGCCGAGGCCTACGCCGACCAGAACGAACGCGATCACGCCGCTCTCGCCGCCGCCGCCCGCTCCGGCCGCGTCCGGGCCGGGTCGGGCTGACCCGCCGCGCGGCCGCCGCGCCGCTGACCTCCCCCCGCCTGCCGCGCCATTCTGTCCATAGGGGCGGAGTATCCAGCAGGACACCCGACCTGCCCCGTCCGTTACTGACGGTTCGCCAGCCGTCGTTGCAGGCTGGCGTGGCGGAACTCCCAGACCGCGCCGGCCTGGCGCAGGACACCGCGCTCGTGGGCGTCTTCCAGGAAGGTCATCAGCCGGAGGGGCATCTGGCGGCGGGCGGCGAGCCAGAGGCGGGTTGCGCCCAGCCATCCCCACTGGAAGCCGGCCGCGCACACGGGCCCGGTCACAAGCCCGACCACGAGCGCGACCACGAGCCCGACCTCCAGCCCCTCAACGAGCCCCTCGAAGAGCCCGTCCACGAGCCAGGTCACAAGGAGGGCCGCGAGCCCGAACGCGGGGCCGCCGACAAGCGCGTTGGCGCGGTCCCGAACGAGGACGGCCTTCGGGTCTCGCTCGCGGACCGTGTCCGCCCTGCTGCCGAGCCCGAGCCCGGTGGTGATTCCCGTGCCGAGCCCGAATACGAGACCGAAGAAGGGCCCGAACGCGAACCCGTCCAGGAACCCGAACGCGAGCCCGAACGCGAAGCCGACCACGACCCCGCACACGAAGGCGTTGACAAGTCCGACCACAAGCCCGCGGGCGAGGTCCGCTGGTCGGGGTCTTCGCGGGACGATCTGCGCGGGAGCGCTGTCGCGACGGGCGCGCGCGAGCATCAGCCCGCCCGCGAGCACGCTGGGAAGCCCGCTCAGGAAGCTGCCGAAAAGCACGCGCGCGATCACAGCCGCGAGCACGCCCTCAAGCGCGGCCGCCCCGAGGATGAGGAGCGTTCGCGGGGCGGCACGGCGTAGTTCCCACCAGGCGAGGCTGGTGGTGCAGAGCCGGTGTTCGAGGTGTCTGGCCAGGAAGATCAGGAACGGTTCGGCTTGCATGGCGGTCCATTGGCCGGGACGCTCCTGATGCCCTCGGTAGGCGGCGGGGATGAGGCCGTCGGACAGGTGCTCCTCGACCGCCGTGCGGGTGGGCAGCGCTGAGGTGTCGCACAGGTCGGCGGGGTTGGGTAGCCCGAGAGTGCTCGCCCCCGGGCGCGGGTTGTAGACGGTTCGGGCCAAGCTGACCATTAACGGGGTGGACAGCGCTCGAGCCAGCGGCGGCGGCGGAGTAGTTGTCATGGCGGCGTGGACCGGGGCCCACAGGGACTGGCGGCCTTCGCCCGCTGTTTCGGCGAGGTAGTCGGCCACCGCGGTCGGGCCGAGCGGGTTGAGGCGGATTGCCGCGGCCCCCGCGACAAACACCGGTCGCCGCCCCGGCCCCGGACGAATGGCATGACGGAACTCCTTGGCCCGGGAGCTGAGCACCAGTCCGGCGCCTTCACCCAGCGTCTCGTTGATGGCGGTCAGGGCCTTGTCGCGCCCGCCTGCGCGGATCTCGTCGAGTCCGTCGAGGACGGGCAGGATCAGCCGGGCGTTCAGCAGGGCGCGCGCCCGGGTGAGTCCCGTGACGGACCTGGTGGACAGCCACGGGTACTCCCGGATGACCTGGCGTTCCAGCCAGCTCACAAGGTCGGACTCGTCCGGGTTCCAGGAGGCCAACGGAACGAGCATCGGGACTTGCTCGCCCGGCTCGCGGCGGGCGAGCAGGTCGAGCACCAGGCGGATGAGCAGCACGGTCTTGCCGGACCCGGGTTCACCGAGCACGACGAGTCGGCCGGCAGGTATCTGATCCAGCACTCTGATCAGGTCGGGCCCGCTGCTGGCGAGCTCCTGGGGCGCGGTCGCGGAGGTGGCGGGCGTTGTCCACCAACCGCCCGAGGCCGCGGGCCTCTCCAGGCCCCCGAGCTGGACGAGCGTGGTGTCCGCGGGCCGCCAGGACACCGGCAGCGCCGGTTGGCCCATGGCATGACGTCGCGCCTCGGCCTCCCACTGGTCTCGCATCTGGTCAGCGAGTCGATCCGCGACGGTAGCCATGTCGACGTCACCCGCCTGGCCGTCCCGGCGTTCCATCAGGTAGCCCGCCAGCGCCAGGGCGATGCCGCTCGCGACGAGGGCGACCGCCCAGCCGCGCCAGCAAACCCGCGCCATGGCGGCCGCCGCGACTGTCCCAACGATTAGCGGAAGCCAGAACGGAACCCACCGTTGCCGTGCCTTACGACTCACAGTGCGCAATCATCCACGATCGGGATCAGAAGTTGACGGAGCCCCCTTAAGTCCGGGCCCGATGCACCCTGGCGCTCGCCGGTCCGGCGGTAGAAGTCGAATCACAGGCGGGCGTTCGCGAGCCAATGACCCGCGCAAAGGCGTTCGTAACCGGCGCCGGGGTCGACCTTGACGCACTCACCTCCGAGGTGCTTGCCGGTCCCGATCTATATGTTTTCCCTATGAGTGCCCCGCTGATCCTCAGTGCCGGCCGGATCAATGCCCTCCTTTGGGTTGGGCAGATGCCTTACAGACAATGAAAGGTCAGGGTCTGTTCACGGGGCGGGCACGGCCCGCCAGCTAGCCGGAGCACCGACACCGTTCGTTAGCGACGTAACGTGGTTGATGGTGACTCTCCGAATCGCTCGCGGTAGGACGCGGCGAAACGCCCGGCGTGCGCGAAACCATAACGTAGGGCCACATCAGTCACGGTGACTCCCGTGGCCGGATCGGCGCGGTGCA